>Ga0255107_1000040_pt1 | contig 34223 bp, 33 predicted proteins | sample Law_Cont_RepC_8h_FD_188457 | JGI IMG/M metagenome (GOLD analysis project Ga0255107, IMG submission 188457) | Freshwater microbial communities from St. Lawrence River, New York, United States - Law_Cont_RepC_8h | ecosystem: Environmental > Aquatic > Freshwater > River | place: USA: New York... | reverse complement strand
CGGGGCAAAGTCGTATTCCACAGCATAGGCCGGGCGGAGCATGACCGCTTTCTCCAGTCCAGGGATGGAATGGAGCATCTCGAGCTGAATATCAAAGGGCAGGGAGGTGGAGAGGCCATTAATATACCACTCATCGGTATTTCGGCCCTCGGGCTCTAAGAATAGCTTGTGCGACTCCTTTTCTGAGAACTTCACGAACTTGTCTTCAATGGAGGGACAATAGCGCGGACCAACGCCCTTAATCTCGCCACCATAGAGAGGGGAGCGGTGAAGGTTTTCATGGACGATCTTGCCGGTCACTCCCGAGGCCTCCGTCATCCAGCAGGAGACTTGATCACTGCCAGGGGTCCATCCGGGCAGGCGCTCGCCGCGTTGTTCCACGTGGAACATGTCCGCTTCCTGGCGGGTATCATGGAACGCAAACAGGGTGGGGGAGAGGTCTCCGGCTTGCTCCTCGCACTGGCTAAAATCGATGGAGGAACCGAGGATGCGGGGTGGGGTCCCCGTCTTGAGGCGCTGCAGTTCGATTCCAGCATCTAAGAAACTGCTAGACAATGACTTAGCACTAAAATCTCCAAGGCGACCGCCCTCGGTTTTGTTGTTCCCGATATGCATCAGGCCGCGCAGGAAAGTGCCGGTCGTGACCACGACGGTTTTGCCATAGAAGGCTAGGTCGAGGTTGGTGTTCACCCCGACGACCGCCCCTTGCTCGAAAATAAGGCCCGTGACCATGGCCTGGAAGATAGTCAGCCCCGGTTGTAGTTCGCAGAGGTGCTTCATCCGGAACTGGTAGGCCTTCTTATCGCACTGGGCGCGGGGCGCTTGGACGGCGGGGCCCTTGGACGAGTTCAGGAGGCGGAACTGGATGCCCGTGGTATCGGCGGTCAGGCCCATCTCACCACCAAGGGCGTCAATCTCCCGGACGATGTGCCCCTTGGCCTGGCCCCCGATGGCGGGGTTGCAGCTCATTTGGGCGATGGTATCGATATTACCGCTCAGCAGCAGAACCTCTACGCCCATGCGGGCCGCGGCGAGGGCGGCTTCAACGCCGGCATGGCCGGCCCCGCAGACGATGACGTCATAGGGTCGGCTCGGGCCGAGGCGGATTTCTTTGGGTGGTCGCATAGGAGGCTTCCCTCCTAGCGGAGGGAATCACTTCCCTATGCAGAAGGAAGCAAAGAGCTTGTCCAGCATACGCTCATTGTCGATGCGTCCGACGATCTCCCCCAGGGCATCCAAGGCTTCCCGGCAGCGGGCCGCCGCCAATTCGGTTTGGGCGGGGGGTGCCAGGTGCTCCCGGGCGACCTTCAGGGCGGCGGCGGCCCGGAGGAGGGCGTCGGCATGCCGGACCCCGACGACGAGGTCTTCGGCGCCGGGGGCGACTTCGCGGGCGACCAAGATTTGGCCGAGTTGGTCGCGCAAGGCTTCGGCATCCCGGCCATCCAAGAGACAGGTGGGGATCTTCGTCAGTTCGGGGCGCCAGCCCGCGTGCGCGGGATCCGCCGGTAGGTCCGCCTTGTTCGCGATGACGAGCGTGCGCGTCGCGTCCAGGAGTTCGGCGAGCGCCGGCGGCAACGTCGGCGGCGGGGCGGAACGATCGACGACCAGGAGGAGGAAATGCGCGGCGCGCGCCTGCTCGAGCGAGCGTTCCATGCCGGCATGCTCCAAGGCGGAACCACCCGCGCGCAGGCCCGCGGTGTCGACGGCGGTGACCGCGAGCGGGAGGCCCGCGATCGGCGCCTCGAGGAAGTCGCGCGTCGTGCCGGGTTCGGCGCTCACGAGCGCGCGCGCGGAGCCGCTCAGCGCGTTGAGCAAGCTCGACTTGCCGGCGTTCGGCGCCCCGACCACGGCCACGCGCAGGCCGTCGCGCAGCGCGGCGTCATGGCGGGCGGACCGAGCGTATCCAGAAAGTTCTGACTCAATTTTCGCCAATGTTTGCAGCGGCCCAGTCGGGTCCTCGGCGGGCAGGTCTTCCTCGGGGAAATCGATGTGCGCCTCCAGCGTCGCGAGCGCCGCGAGCAGGCGATCGCTCCAGGCCGCGACCTGCCGGCCGAGTTCGCCGGCGAGCTGGCGGCGCGCCGAGGCGAGCGCGCGTTCGGAGCTGGCGTGGATCAGGTCGGCGATGGCTTCCGCCTGCGTGAGGTCGAGCTTGCCCGCGAGGAACGCGCGGCGCGTGAACTCGCCGGGCTCGGCGGAGCGACACCCGCGCGCGAGGCAATCCTCGACGAGCCGACGGACGAGGAGCGGATTGCCGTGGCACGTGACTTCGAGTGAATCGCCGCCCGTGAAGGAATGCGGCGCGACCGCGAGCACGGCGACGACCTGGTCGATGGCGACGCCGGCGCGATCGCGCCAGACGGCGGTCGTCGCGCGCCGGGCGGCGGGGGGCGTGCTGCGACCGAACGCTTCCCGGGCGATGGTCGCGGCCAAGGGGCCGTCGATGCGGATCACCGCGAGCGCGGAGCGTCCGGTGGGCGTGGCGGCGGCGACGATGGTCTCGGAGGTGGACATGCGGACGGCTCATCCCAAGGGGGCGGGGCAGGGGAGGCAAGCGGTGTCATCGGCGTTGAAAAGGCTGGAAGGGTAGGGGGGGAATGGCAAAGTTCGCCCATCACTCCCGTGGAACTCCATCGTTTCCTCTCTCCCGCCGCCGCCGCGGCCATCGCTGCCGCTCATGGCACGCCTTGCTACGTCTACGACCAGGCCACCCTCGAGGCCCAAGCCGATGCCATGCTGGCCTTCCCCAATGCGTATGGCCTGACGGTCCGGTTCGCCATGAAGGCTTGCCCGAATGCCTCCGTGCTCCGGCTCTTCGCCGCGAAGGGCCTCCATTTGGACGCTAGTTCCGGGTATGAAGTCCGCCGCGCCCTCAAGGCCGGGGTGCCCGCCGAGCGGATTTCCCTCTCTTCCCAAGAGCTCCCCGGCGACTTCGCCGAACTCCTGCGCCTAGGGATTCATGTGAACGCGTGTTCGCTCCTCCAGTTGGAGCGGATCGGCAAGGAGCTGCCTGGCCACGAGGTGGGTCTCCGTTTCAACCCGGGTCGGGGTTCCGGCGGGACGGGCAAGACGAACGTCGGTGGACCCGATTCCTCGTTCGGCATCTGGCACGAGTGGGCCGACCAAGCCCAGGCCATCGCTTCGAAGCATCAGCTCAAGGTCGTCCGCATCCACACCCACATCGGCTCGGGCAGCGATCCCGTCGTGTGGCAGGAAGTCTCCGCCGCCAGTTTGGCGCTGGTGGCGCGCTTCCCCGAAGTCGTCACGCTCAACTTGGGTGGCGGCTACAAGGTCGCCCGCGTCGCGGCCGAGAAGGGCACCGACCCGCAAATCGTCGGCGCACCCGTGAAGCAGGCGTTCGAAAAGTTCGCCGCCGTGCATGGGCGCCCCTTGCGCCTCGAAATCGAGCCCGGCACGTTCCTCGTCGCCAACGCCGGCGCCGTCCTCTGCCGCGTGCAGGATGTGGTCTCCACCGGCGCGCGGGAATTCCTCAAGCTGGACTCGGGCATGACCGAGATCCTGCGGCCCTCTCTCTACGGTTCGCAGCACCCCGTGCACCTGTACCCGACGAACCCGACGGGCCGCGTGCGCGATTACGTCGTCGTCGGCCATTGCTGCGAGTCGGGCGACCTGATCAGCTGCGCGCCCGGCGAACCGGAAACCTTGGCCACGCGCGCGTTGCCCGAAGCCGCGGCGGGCGACCTCGTCGTCATCGGTGGCGCGGGCGCCTATTGCGCCGGCATGAGCACGAAGAACTACAATTCGTTCCCGGAAGCACCCGAGGTGCTGCTGCAGGCGCAGGAAAAGTTCCGCCTCGTGCGTCGACGCCAGACGCTCGACCAGATCCTGCAGAACGAAGCCGGCCCAGAAGGTCTCTAAGCCGTGCCGCTTTGTCCGCCATTGGGAGCCACGGTGCCGGCCTCGCCGCATGGCACGGTGGTCTGTCTGCCGACCTTGGCGGATGTCGAGGGCTACGAGCGTCGCGAGCCCGCCACTTGGCGCCACATCACCGCCGGGTACCCGCGCTTTGTCCGCAACGCCTTGGTCTCGCAAGCCGCCCAACAGGCGGCGCAGCAACTGCAGCGCACGGGGTCGCTCTTTCCCTTGGCCTCGCGTCGCGCCGCCGACCGCATCCTCGCGTGGACGCGGGTGACCAACGCGCACGTCGACGTGGTCGGCGATTGGGTGCTCGTTTCTTTTCCGGAAGGCCCGGCTTCCGAACCGTTCGCCAAATTCGTCCAGCACACCGGGGCGCTCATCTCTTCGCGCCAAGCCGAAGCCTATCTGGCGGGTCGCCCCGCGGAGGCGGCGGCGGCGCTGCTGGCGCTCGAGCGCATCCGCGCGGTCTTGGCTCCTTACCTCGCCCCCGTTCGGCCCGCGGACATCCTGGTCACGCTGGCCGGCATGAACGCCGTCGCCGCCGGGATCGCGGCGGTGAATGCCGTGCAGCGTCCGCGCGGCAAGCATGTCTGGATTCAGTTGGGTTGGCTCTACGTCGACTCCACGCGTTTGTTCGAGAAGGCCACCGACACGCGCCACGAGTTCGTGGCGGATGTGGCCGACCTCGCCACCGTCGAGCGCCTGCTCGCGCAGGGTGACGTCGCCGGGGTCTTCACGGAAATCCCCAACAACCCGCAACTGGAGACCGCCGATGTCTTGGCCTTGCGCCAGCTCTGCGATCAGTATGGCGCTAAGTTGGTATTGGATCCGAGTTCGGTCGGCTTGGCTTCCGTCGACGTGTTGCCGCATGCGGACGTGGTTTGTTCGAGCCTGACCAAGTACGCCGCCAGCGGCGGCGACGTCATGGCCGGCGTCCTGGCGATCAACCCGGGACGTCCGGACGCCGAGGCCTTGCTCCGCAGCGCGCGCGCGTTCGTCGATGCGCCGCATGCGAGCGACGCCCTCGTCTTGGCGCAGCATATCGAAAAGATGGCGACGGTGACCGCGCGACTTTCGGCCCAAGCGACGGTGCTTGCCCAACGGCTGGCGCAACACCCGTCGGTGAGTCGCGTGCGCACGGCGTTGACCACGGCGACGGCCCGTAATTATCAAGCCATGCTCCGTCCCGGCGCGGGCGCGGGCGCCTTGATCACCTTGGAGCTGAAGGCCGACCTGCGGACCGTCTACGATCGTCTCCAAGTGGTCAAAGGGCCGAGCTTCGGTTTGGAGTTCACCTTGGCCACTCCGTTCCTGTGGCTCGCGCACTTCTCGGAAGTGACCACGCCCGAGGGACGCGCCGGCCTCCGGCGCGCTGGTCTCGACCCGGACCTGCTGCGCGTCTCGGTCGGGTTGGAGCCCATCGAGGACGTTTGGGCGGCGTTCGAGCACGCGCTCAAAAAATAAGCCCACCGGGCGGTGGGCTTAACTCCATCCTGGGCCAAGCTCAGCCTTCGTCGTCGGCCCGTTCCTTCGCCGCCGCGGGCTTCTTTTCGCTCCGCGCTTTCAGCATCTTCTCCCGGAACGCCTCCCGTTGTTTCTTCTGGATCTCCGCCGCCGCGGGATCCTCCTTGGCGAGCGCTTCGTCGAAGGCCTTGCGGAAGGCCGTTTCGGATTCCGCGGCCTTGGTCCGGGCCTGCTTGTATTCGGCGGAGGCCTTGGAAGCCATCGCCCGGTCGGCCTTGGCTTGTTGCTGGGCGCTGGCGATATCGGGGAGCGCAAGGACCTTGCGCTTGGCGGCGCTGAGTTTCGCCTGATCGGGGTCGGCGACGGGTTCGGTTTCGGCGGCGGGCTCCGCCGCCGATCGGGTCGGCGGTGCGGCGAGCAGCGAGGAGGGCAGGGCGGTGACGGCGAGGCCGGCCACGAGGAGGAGGGAGGTGAGTTTAGTCATGGGTGTGGTGGGAACGGGCTTGAGGAAGTTCGCCCGCAAACGATACTGCAAGCATACCCCTGTAAGGCTCATTCCATGAAATTATTCTCCCGTCTCCTCCTAGGGTTGCTTCTCTTGGCCCCCTTGATTGCCGTCGCGCAAAAGAAGGGCGCGGGACGGATGATCACCACGCCGCCGCTCCCGCAGGTGCCCGAGTTACCGGATGCGTTTCCGCAGGTGGTGGGCACGCAGGTGATCGGACCGGCGTATAAGTTCACGAAGGAAGATCCGATCGTCGAAGGCGCGCTGGTCGTGCAGGGCCTCGGCTCCCGCATCCTCAAGGTGCAGGTGCCGCCCGGCCCGCAGTTGAACCAACTCATCGCGATGCCCTTCACCCACTACCTGCTGTGGTTCCGCTCCAACGCGGATTGGACCAAGGGGTTCACGCCGGAGATGCGTCGCCGCGAATACAACGCCACGTATGCATTTACCAAGGACCTGCTCACGCGCCGCGACACGACGGGCAAGACCTTCTTCATCGGCCACTGGGAAGGCGACTGGTACCTCCTGCCCGACCGGAACACCAAGGCCGACGTCGACCCCGCGGCGGCGGCGGCCATGGTCGAGTGGCTCAACGTCCGCCAAGAGGCGGTGGACGATGCGCGCGCCGAAGTCCCCTACACCCGTTGCCGGGTCTACACCTACGCCGAGGTCAACCGCGTCCGGGATGCGATGGTCGAGGGCAAGAAGCGGATGGCCAACCTGGTCGTGCCGAAGCTGAACGTCGATTTCGTCTCCTACGCGGCCTACGATTGCCAGCTCTTGCCCGCCGCCGAAGTCACGAAGACGTTGGATTGGCTCAACGCGCAACTGCCGCCGAAGGCGAACCTGCCCGCGAAGCGCGTCTTCATCGGGGAGTGCGGGTTGTCCTGGACGGCTTGTGGGGGCGACGGCAAGGTCCACGAGGAGAAGAACCGCGAGATCTTCACGAAGTTCCTGTCGTGGCGCCCCCCGCTGGTGCTCTACTGGCAGGTCTATAACAATGAGGTCGTCGACGGCAAGCAGGTCGGCTTTTGGCTGGTCGACAACAAGAACAAGAAGACCCCGCTCTACGAGACCATGAAGGAGCTCTTCGTCCAGCAGGAGGATGCCGCCAAGGAGATGCGCCGGCGCACGAACCGGCTGCCCACCTTCGAACAGATGGCGGAGTTCTCCGACAACTGGCTCGCGCAGAAAGGGAAGTAGTCCGGGCTTGAGGTACCCGGTGGGTTGGCAAGATTCGAGCCATGCGCCCCAAGCTCCTGATCGAAGGCCTTGCGACTTTCTTCCTTTGCTTGGCTTGCGCGCTCGTCCAAGGCCCGCTCGCCCCATTGATCATCGGGGCGCTGCTGCTCGCGCTGATCTACGCCGGTGGGCCGGTCTCCCAGGCCCACTACAACCCCGCCGTGACCTTGGCCTTCTGCGTCCGTGGTCGGCAGGCGTGGTCCGTGGGGGCGGCTTATGTGGGCGTCCAGCTCGCGGCCGCCGTGGCGGCGGCCGTGGTTGCGGGCCTGTTCCACGGCCACTCGGAAGAGAATAGCCAGCACATCCTGGAGGCCCTGCAGGAACCCGTCTTCGATGGCTGGTTCGCGGGCATGGCGGCGGAATTCCTCGGTACTTTCCTGCTGGCCTTGGTCATCCTGTTGGTGGCGACGTCGCGGCGAACCGTTGGCAACGGCTATTATGGGTTAGCCATCGCGGCGACCGTCGTCGGGCTGATGGGGATCTTTGCCGCCCTTTACCCCGATTTCAACCCGGCCGTCGCCCTCAGCAAGGGGCTGTCGGGCTGTTTCAGCGTCCTTAACGCCGAGGGCAATGCCTGGTTGGCCTTCCAGCGGGAGTTTTCCTATTTAGCCCATTCAACCCCCCGCCTCTGCCTGGGGATCCTGGCACAGCTGTGCGGCGGGGCCTTGGCCGCTTGGGCCTTCCTGGCCATCTTCCCGGAAGAACGGTAGCCAAAAAGCGTGCCCGGGCTTGAGTCCGGGGCGGTTGCCATCAAGGTCGGGGTATGAATCCGCTCTTCGTCGCCCACAAGCATTACGGCACCCTCCTCCTTGCCCTCATCGCCGCCGTCATCTTGGTCGCCCTGATCAAGGGGCCCAACACCAAGTTCCAGCGCATCGTCACCGTCTTGGTCGACATCAACCTGGTCGTGGGTCTCTTTGCCATCCTCCAGGACGGCGCCCGCAACATCTCCTGGTTCCACGTCATCTTCGCCCTCGGTGCCGTCGGCCTCCTGCACGCTTCCGCCAAGAGCGAAGACCGCACGAAGGTCGTCCGCGGCTTCTCGATCGCGCTCGGCCTCCTGGTGCTGGCTTGGTCGGTCAACGCCTCGTGGGGTCCGGCCTTCTTCAAGGACACGCTCATGATCAAGTCCGCTCCGGCTGCCGTGGCTGCCCCTGCCGCCGTGGCGCCCGCCCCGACCGCGCCGGTCACCGCGCCCGCCGCTAAGTAAGCGGCCTGCCCGCGGCTACGGCCCGCCTCACAAGTCTCCTTCATGTATCGCCTCGCCCTGAACATGCTCTTTGGAGATCGCGCCAAGCTGGCGATGCTCCTCTGCGGCTTGGCCTTCTCCGCCTTGCTCATGGCCCAGCAGACTTCGGTCTTCTTCGGCATCATGAGTTGGACGTATACGCCGGTCCATAACATCCGCGCGCCGATCTGGGTCAGCGACCCGATGGTCGAACAGGCGAATGACGCCAAGCCGATGCGCGACACCGATCTCTACCGGGTGCGCTCGGTCGATGGCGTGGCTTGGGCGGCGCCCTTGCATACGTCCTTCCTCCAGGCGCGCATGCAGGACGGCAACTTCAAGCTCATCACCATGGTGGGCATCGACGCGGACACCTTCGCCGGCGCGCCCGCGGTGCTCTCGCAAGGTCGCATCGAAGACCTGCGCCTGCCGAACACCGTCATCGTCGACGAATGGGGCGCGCAATTGATGGGCCGCGTCACGAAAGGCCCCGATGGCAAGGAGGTCGTGATCCCGCTGAAGGTCGGCGACACGTTCGAAGTCAACGACCTCGAGGCGCGCATCGTGGGGATCTGCAAGGTGCGGCGCGCGTTCACGGGCGGCCCCTTCGTCTACACGACCTACGACCGCACGAAGCTCTATACCCTTGGAGCGCGCCGTACCCTGAGCTTCATGTTGGTCGAGCCGCAACCCGGCATCGACCCCGCCCAGCTTTGCGCGCGCATCGAGGCCGACACCGGGCTCAAGGCATGGACGTCGGAGACGGTCATCTGGAGCTGGTCCGACCTCAGCCTCGCCCGCAATACGTTCTGGTGGTTCTGGAAGAACACGGGCATCCCGTTCTCGTTCGGCACGGCCGTCGCGCTCGGCCTCTTCGTCGGCATCGCCGTGTCCGGGCAGACTTTCTACTCGTTCGTCTTGGAGAACCTGAAGTACTTCGCCGCCATCAAGGCGATGGGCGCGGGCATGGGCGTCATCGCCCGCATGTTGCTGGTCCAAGCCTTCACCGCCGGCTTGCTCGGCTTTGGCCTCGGGGTCGGCATGGCCCAAGCCATCGGCCGCGCGATGATCGAGAAGGGGATGCCCCCGTTCGTCATGTTCCCGCAGATCTTCTGGGCCACGCTCGCGCTGGTGCTCGGCATCAGCCTCGTCTCCGCCATCATCGGCATCATCAAGGTCTCGCGCGTCGATGCCGCCACCGTTTTCCGCGGATGAGCACCCCAGCCACCCAGACCGTCGCCGTCCGCACCCGCGGCATCGACATGTTCTTCGGCGAAGGTGAGACCAAGGTCACCGCGCTCAAGCAGGCCGACTTCGAGGCCAATCGCGGCGAGCTCATCATGCTCGTCGGTCCCTCGGGTTGCGGGAAGACGACCTTGCTCTCCGTCATCGCCGGCACTTTGACCCCGCAGACCGGCACGGTCGAAGTGTTCGGCCAGCGCCTCGATGGCCTGAGCCAGGAGGAGCTCACCACCTTCCGCCGGAAGCACCTCGGCTTCGTCTTTCAATCCTTCAACCTGATCCCGACCCTCACGGTGCTCGAGAACGTCATGGTGCCTTTGCTCATCCAGGGCGCCGCGCAGGATGTGGCTGTCGCCAAGGCGCGCGCGATGCTGGAAAAGGTCGGCCTCAAGGGCCGCGAGGACGGGCGTCCGAACGCGCTCTCCGGCGGCCAGCAACAGCGCGTCGCCATCGCCCGCGCCCTGGTGCACGAGCCTTCGTTGCTCATCTGCGATGAGCCGACGTCCGCCCTCGATAAGGACACGGGCGCGCAGATCATGCAGATGGTCCGCGACCTCTCCCGCTCCCCCGACCGCTGCGTCGTCGTCGTCACGCACGACCATCGCATCTTCCGCTTCGCGGACCGCATCGCGGAAATGGAGGACGGGCGCATCCGGCGCGTCGTCGAAGACGCCAGCCTCCTCGACACCAACCACCTTTGAAATCCATGTTCCAGAAACGCTATCTCTTGGTCGCCTTGGCGATCGCCGGCGCCGCCGCCGCCCTCCAACTCACGCAAGGCACGGCCAGCGAGACGCCGACCCTGCCGCCTGCCTACGCCCCGGCCACCCGCGAGAAGGACGGCCTCATCGCCGCCGCCGGCCTCGTCGAAGCGGTCGCCGAGAACACGCAACTCGGCTCGCCGACCTCCGGCACCGTGCTCAAGGTCCACGTGAAGGTCTGGGACCAGGTGAAGGCGGGCGATCCCATCATCACCCTTGATGACCGCGACCTCACGGCCCAGCTGCAGGTGCAGCTCGCCTCCGTCACCGCCGCCGAAGCCACGGCGGAACGCGCCGAGGATGCCGCGCAACGCTGGACCGGATTGAAGGACACCGGCGCGGTCAGCGCCGGGGATCTGCTCTCCTATCAAGTCGCCGCGAAGGAAGCCCGCGCCCGGGTCGCGTTGGCCAAGGCCCAAGTCGGCCAGACGAAAGTCATGCTCGACCGCCTCGTGGTGCGTTCGCCGATCGACGCGACCGTGCTCCAGGTCAACGTCCGGGTCGGTGAGTTCGTTGCCGCCGGCCTCAAGGCTCCCGTGGTCCTCGGAGATATCTCGCGCCTGCAGATCCGTTGCGACCTCGACGAGCAACTCGCGCCGCGCATGGCGGCCGGACTGGCCGCGAAGGGCTACCTGAAGGGTGAAAGCGGGCGCGTCGGTAGCGAAGCCCGCGGCATCGCGCTGAAGTTCGTCCGCATCGAACCCTATGTCATCCCGAAGGTCTCGTTGACCGGCGGCAGCGCCGAGCGCGTCGACACGCGCGTCCTGCAGGTGATCTACCAGTTCGACCGTCCCGCCGACCGCCCGATCTTCGTCGGCCAGCAGATGGACGTCTACATCGACACCACCAGCAATGCGCCTCGCAAGTAAGAGCCTCCTCGTCGCGGCGGCGTTGCTCGCCGGCTGTGCGCATGAGCCGGCGCCGCGTCCGGCGACGCCGGTCCCGCCCGCCGCCTTCAGCGTCGCGGGTGCCGCCGCTCCGGCGGGGTGGTTGGACGCTTTCCAGGATCCGGCGCTCCCGGCGCTCCTCGCCCGCGCCCGCGCGGGTAGCCCGGATTTGGCGATCGTCCGCGCGCGTCAACGCGAAGCCGATGCGCTCTTGGTCGCGGCCGGCGGCGCCCTGCAGCCGATGCTCTCCGCCCAAGCCGGGCTCGAAGCATCCCGGATCTCCTTGGAGACGGGTCGCGTGCCCGTGGGCGTCGGCATTCCGCGCCGGACGGATGTCGCCGGCCTCGGGGTGAAGGCTTCGTGGGAATTGGATTTCTGGGGACGGAAGGCTGCCACGGTGACCGCCGCCGAGAATGACGCCAAGGCTTCCGCGGCCGCGGTGGCGCAGGCCGAACTCGCGCTCGGCGCCGAAGTCGCCCGCGTTTGGTTCGCCGTCCGGGGCGCCCGCGAGCAGGTGGCCTGCCTGGAGGCCGAATTCGCCGCGCGCTTCCGCGAGATGGAGATCATCCAGCTCGGCGTCGCCGGCGGCATCTTGCCGACCGACCCGTTGTCGTCCGCGCGGTTGGCGGCGGCGCAAGCGAAGGTCGACGAAGGCCTCGGTCGCCGTCGGCTGGCCGCCGCCGAGAATGCTTTGCGCGCGCTGATCGGCGCCGCCCCGGGCGAAACGCTGCCCGTCGCGCGGGCCGAGTCGGTGGCCGTGATGCCGGCGTTCGGCGCGGGCCTACCGTCCGAACTCCTCCAGCGTCGCCCCGACGTCCGGGCCGCGGCGTTGCGCTTCGATGCGGCCGTCGCGCGGGAAGGCGCCGCGCTCGCCGATTTCTATCCGTCCGTGACCCTCAATGGCCAAGCCGGTTGGCAAGCCGACCCCGCTGCGCGCATCGGTCGCGGGTCTTCCGCCTTTTGGGGCCTGGCCCCGACCATCGACCTGCCGCTCTTCGATGGCTCGCGCCGCGAGGCCAACCTCGAAGTGACGCGGGCGCGTTTGGCGGGGTCCGCCGCCGAGTGGCAGAAGGTCGTGCTCAATGCGTTCCGCGAAGTCGAAGACGCCTTGGCCGATCTGCGCGAACTCGCGTTGCAGGAAAAACTCACCCAGCAGGTGTATGGGGCGGTTCAGGATCGCCTGAAGAACGCGGAAGCCCGGCAGCGCGCCGGGGTCGCCGCGGAAGCCGAAGTCGTCGTCGCCCGTCGCGACGAAGCCTTGGCGCGCCGCACGCTCTCGTTGGTCGTCTGGGAGCGCCGCCAAGCCGCGGTCCGCCTCGCCGCTGCTACCGGCGGTTGACCGCCACGCGTACCGCCAAGAAGAAGGGCTCCCTCGCGGGAGCCCTTTTGCTTAGGCCTTGATCTGCGGACGCTTGGGATCCGGCCAGTCGATGTGGAAGAATTCGCCGCGGGGCTTGTCCGTGCGCTCGTAGGTGTGCGCGCCGAAGTAGTCGCGCTGACCTTGGAGGAGGTTCTGCGGGAGGCTTTCGGTGCGGTACGAGTCGAAGTACGAGAGCGCCGAGCCGAGGGTCGGCACCGGGATGCCGTGCTTCACCGCGAGGGCGATGACCTTGCGCCAGTTCTTCTGGGCCTTCTTGACCGTCTTCTTGAAGTACGGGTCGAGGAGGAGGTTCGCGAGGCGGGGCTTCTTTTCGAAGGCCTCGGTGATCTTCTGGAGGAAGCGGGCGCGGATGATGCAACCGCCGCGCCAGATCTTGGCGATCTCACCGAAGTGCAGCTTCCACTTGTACTCGTTCTGCGCTTCGCGCATGAGCTGGAAGCCTTGGGCGTACGAGCAGATCTTGGAGCAGTAGAGGGCGTCGCGGATCTGTTCGATCACCTTGGCCTTGTCGGGCTTGGTCATGGCGCGCTTCGGACCGCGGAGCGCCTTGGCGGCGGCGACGCGTTCTTCCTTCACGGCGGAGAGGCAGCGGGCGAAGACGGCTTCGGCGATGGTCGGAGCGGCGACCCCCATGTCGAGGGCGTTGGCGCTCGTCCACTTGCCCGTGCCCTTCTGGCCGGCGGTGTCGAGGATGACGTCGACGAGCGGCTTGCCCGTTTCGGGGTCCTTCTGCTTGAGGACCTTGGCGGTGATTTCGATGAGGAAGGAGTTGAGGTCGCCTTGGTTCCATTCCTCGAAGACGGTGCCGATCTCATCGGGGGTCATGCCGAGGAGGCCGCGCATCAGGTCGTAGGCTTCGCAGATCATCTGCATGTCGCCGTACTCGATGCCGTTGTGGACCATCTTGACGTAGTGGCCGGCGCCGTCGGGGCCGATGTGCGTCACGCAAGGTACGCCCCCCTTGATGGGCTGGCCGGGCTTGGCGCCGGTGAGTTCCACGCCGGTGACGGCGTCGACCTTGGAAGCAACCGCTTCCCAGATGGGCTTCAGTTCGGCCCAAGCGGCGGGGTCGCCACCAGGCATGAGGGATGGCCCAAAGCGGGCGCCTTCTTCACCGCCGGACACGCCGGAACCGATGAAACGGAGGCCCTTGGCCTTCAACTCCTTTTCGCGGCGGATGGTGTCCGTCCAAAGGGCGTTACCACCGTCGATGATGATGTCGCCCGGTTCGAACACGGCGGCGAGTTCGTTGATGACCGCGTCCGTCGGTGCGCCGGCCTTGACGAGGATGATGGCCTTGCGGGGCTTCTTGAGGGAAGCCGCGAAGTCCTTCATGGTCGGGTAGCCCGAGAGTTTCCCGGGGGTCTTGGGGTTTTCCTTGATGAATTCGTCGGTTTTGGCCGCGGTTCGGTTGTAGACCGAGATCGCAAAGCCATGATCCGCGATGTTGAGGGCTAGGTTTTGACCCATGACGGCCAGACCAATGAGACCAATGTCGGATTGCATAAGTGAGGAGCATCGCAACCCCCCCCGCCCTTGGTGGCAAACCAGAAAGAGCGTTTTTGGGGGTTTCGACGGCTTTTTCGGGGGTGGGGGATGGGGAAGCCCTTTCCCCTCGCCACCCCTCCGAGGCTTCCTTCTATAGAAGAGGTCATGTCTCAGCTCGTCGGCAAACGCATCACCCTCGGGGTCACCGGCTCCATCGCCGCCTATAAGGCCGCCGATTTGGCCTCCCAGCTCATCAAGTACGGGGCCGAGGTCCAGGTCGTCATGACCAAGAGCGCCGCCGAGTTCATCACCCCGATGACCCTCCAGATCATGTCCCGCCGCCCGGTGGCCATCGATATGTGGGAAGAGGGTCGCAACTCCCAGCCGAGCCACATCGAGATCGCGGACTCCTCCGACCTCCTCCTCGTCGCCCCGTTGACGGCGAACACGATGGCCGAGTTCGCCCATGGCCTAGCGCCCGACCTCCTGACCTCGATCTACCTGGCGACCCGCGGCCCAGTACTGCTCTGTCCGGCGATGAACGGTAAGATGTACGAACACCCCGCCACCCAAGCGAATCTCCAGACCTTGCGTTCGCGTGGCCATGCCGTCGTCGAACCCGCGGAAGGCATGTTGGCTTGTGGCTACGAAGGGGTCGGCAAGCTTGCGCCGGTGGACGAGATCGTCGCCCGCGTGTTGCTCATCCTTGGCTGAGCCATGGAGCCGGTCGCGCTGCGGGAACGCCTGCGGGCCGAAGCTTTGGCGATGGGGTTCGACGTGTTCGGCGTCGCCCCCGTCCACGCGGATGTCCGGGCCGATTATTTCCGCCAGTGGATCGCCGACGGGATGCATGGCGACATGGACTGGCTCGCGAAGAACCCCGAGCGCCGGACCGACGCCACCCGCGTCTTGCCCGCGGCCCGCAGCATCATCGTGGTCGGCCTGAATTATTATCAGCCCCATCCGCCCGCGGCCTACCGCATCGCGAAATATGCGCTCGGGGCCGACTACCACGATGTGATGTTGCGTCGGCTGAAGAAGCTCTGCGGCGTGATGCGTACGCTCGGCGGCGACCAGAAGCCTTACGTGGATACGGGCCCCGTCCTGGAAAAGCCCCTCGCCGCCGAGGCGGGCTTGGGTTGGCAAGGGAAGAGCACCATCCTGCTGCAGCGCGGCTTCGGGACATGGTTGTTCCTGGGGGTCATCCTGACGACCCTCGAGCTCGAACCTTCCCCGAAAGAGCCGCACCGCTGCGGCACCTGCACCCGCTGCATCGACGCTTGTCCGACCGCCGCCATCGTCGCGCCCTATCAACTCGATGCGCGCCGCTGCTTGGCTTATCTGACCATCGAGCACGACGGGCCCATTCCGGAGGAGTTTCGCCGCCCGCTCGGCGACCGCGTCTTCGGGTGCGATGAGTGCCTGGATGTCTGCCCATGGAATCGTTGGGCGAAAGCCACGCAGGAAGCGCGCTTCGCCCCGCGGGCCTTGCCCGCCCTCCGCGAGACCCTGGCCTGGACGGATGAGCAATTCGTCGAACATTTTCGCGGGACCCCGGTGAAGCGCTTGGGGCTCCGTCGCTGGCAACGCAACGCCCTCACGGTCCTTGGGAACACGGGGACGGCGGCGGACTTGCCCGCGATCCGCGCCTTGTTGGGCCACGCGGACCCGATGGTCGCCGAGCATGCCGTGTGGGCGGAGCGTGAATTGGTCGCACGGAGCTGAACCTCCCTTGTTGCTTCAGGCGGTCGGCTTGTCCTAATTTGACGGCGTGACGCTCGCCCAAGCCTATTACGCCCTCGCCGCCTTTCTTTGCCTAGGGGGCTGGCTGCTCTTCAGCGGCTCTTCGTTGCTGGTATCGTTCCGTCGCGACCGTACCGCGACGCTCGTCCTGCTGGCCCTCGCGGTGGGTTGGTTCGCCTGGCAGCTCTACACGATGCCCGACCCCGACCTCGCCGGTCTCCCGCGCAACTTGGTGATGATCGTCTTCGTCGGGGCCAGTTTGTTGACCTACATCTACATGCCGGATTTCTTGTCCGTGCGCTGCCTCGCGGTGCTCATGTTGTTTTTGGCGCGCCTGACGCTCGACGCGGGCTATCGGCAGCTGCCCTACAGCCTCCTCGATGCCTCGGTCTCCTACGGCATCCTGGTGCTCTTCGGTCTCTGGTGGGCCTCCTCGCCGGTGGCCTTCAACCAACACTGCGACTGGGTCCTCGCCTCGCCGACGCGCCGCCAGCTCATCGGGGGCCTCACCTTCGTCCTGGGTCTGGCTTGTCTCTACAATTCGACCTGCCTCGCGTGAGCCGACCTTTGCTCATCGTGGTTTCGGGTCCCGCCGGGAGCGGGAAGACGACCTTGTGCAGCCGCCTGACGGACGCCCACCCGCAGGCCATCCGCCGCGTCATCACCTGCACCACGCGCGCCCCGCGCCCCGGTGAGGTCGATGGCGTGGATTACCATTTCTTGGCTCGGGCCGAATTCGAGAAGCAAATCACCGCGGGCGTCTTCCTCGAGCACGCCACCGTCCATGGCAATCTCTACGGTCCGCGGGCCCAGGATGTCGCCGCGCATCTGGATGCGGGCTTCGACGCGCTCCTCAACGTCGACGTCCAAGGCGCCGCGACCATCCGCGCCCAAGCGGCGTCCGACCCGCGCCTCGCCGCCGCTTTGGTGACGGTCTTCGTCCGCGTCCTCGATCCGGTCGAACTGCGCCGGCGTCTCACCGGCCGCGGCACCGACCCGGTCGACGAGATCGACCGCCGCGTCAAGGCCGCCGAATGGGAACTCAGCCACGCCGGCGACTATCAGCACATCATCGAGAGCGGCACCCGCGAAGCGGACTTCGCCACGCTCGAGGGTATCTACCGGGGAGAAAAGGTCCGCCACCCATGATGGCCAAATCCGAGATCGCCGCGGTCCTCGATGAGATCGCGACGCTGCTGGAGCTGACGGGCGAGAACCCGTTCAAGATCCGCGCGTATTCCGCCGGCGCCCGCACGTTGGAAGCGCTCACCGAGGATTTGGGCGAACTGATCGCCACGAACAAGTTGGAGGAAATCCCCGGCATGGGCGAGGCGTTGGTCGACAAGATCACCACGCTCCACCGCGATGGCGTCCTGCCGTTCCACCAGAAGCTCAAGGCGAGCATTCCGCCCGGTCTGCTCGAGGTCATCCAGATTCCCGGGCTCGGACCGAAGAAAGTCCGCGCGCTTTGGACGCAGCTGAACATCGACGACCTGGCCAAACTCGAGGCGGCCTGCACCAGCGGCGCCGTCGCCGACCTCAAGGGCTTTGGCGAAAAGACGCAGGTCAAGATCCTCGAAGGCATCAAGAATCGCGTCGCTTACGGGAAGCGCCACCGTTGGTACGAAGCGGCCGAAGTCGCCGAACCCATCCTGGCCGGTTTGCGCGCCCTCCCGCAGACGCAGCGCGCCGAATCCGCGGGCTCGCTGCGGCGCTCGCGTGAGACCGTGGGTGACTTGGACTTCCTCGTCGCGTCTTCCGACCCCGCGCCGATCATGGCGTGGTTCGTGGGTTATCCGGGCGTGAAGGAGGTCACCGCCCACGGGGAAACCAAGTCGAGCGTCCGCTTCGAGAGCGGCCTGCAGGCCGACCTCCGCGTCGTCCCGCTCGAGCAGTTCTATTTCGCGCTGCATCACTTCACGGGCTCCAAGGAGCATAACGTCGCCATGCGGCACCGCGCGCTCGCGCGTGGCCTCAGCATGAGCGAGTGGGGCTTCAAGTCCCTCGAAGGCGGCCCGGCCGTCGCGCCCGGCGCCAAGGATGAAGCCGAAGTCTTTGCCGCGCTCGGCTTGCCGTGGATCCCGCCCGAACTCCGCGAAGGCAACGGGGAGATCGAAGCCGGCGAGAAGGGCCAGTTGCCCCAGCTCGTCGAATTCTCCGACCTCCGCGGGGTCTTCCACAACCACACCACGGAATCCGACGGCGATCATACGTTGGAGCAGATGGCGGCCGCCGCCGAAAAGCTCGGCTGGGAATACCTCGGCATCTCCGATCACTCGAAGTCCAGCTTCCAGGCCCGCGGCCTCGATGAAGAACGCTTGTTCCGCCAACTCGAAGCGGTGGCGAAGCTCAATGCGTCGGGGCGCTTCAAGGTCCGTGTGCTGACCGGCAGCGAAGTGGATATCCTCGGCGAAGGGGAGCTCGATTTCGCGGACGACGTCCTGGCGCGACTCGATTTCGTCGTGGCCTCGGTGCACAACCGCTTCGGCCTTGACCGCGACACCCAGACGGCGCGCATCGTCAAGGCCATCGAGAACGAGCATGTGGATATGGTCGGTCACCTCACGGGCCGGCTCCTGAACAAGCGCGAGCCTTACGACCTCGACATCGCCAAGGTCATCGACGCGGCGGCGGCCAACGCTACGATCATCGAACTGAACGCGAACCCTTGGCGACTCGACATGGATTGGCGCTGGTGGCGACGCGCGGCGGAGAAGGGCGTGCTGACGTCCATCAATCCCGACGCCCACGATACCGAGCAGCTGGCCTTCGCCGCCCATGGCGTGCGCATCGCCCGCAAGGGCTGGTTGACCCGGGAGCAGGTGCTCAACACGCGTTCCTTGGCCGAGGTCCTGAAGTGGCTGGGCCGCTGACGGCGGGTTACGGCTCGCCCTGTCGGGGTTTGCCCTCCTATTAGAGAGGCATGCTGCACGACAAACGCCGCCTCCTCCTCATCGCCGGCCCTTGCTCCCTGGAGTCCGAGTCCAACTGCCGGACCGTGGCCACCGAGCTGAAGGCCCTCGCCGCGAAGCATCCCGAGCTGAACATCATCTTCAAGGGCTCTTACGATAAGGCCAATCGCACCTCGCTCTCCGGCGATCGTGGTCCCGGGATGCAGGCGGGCCTCGAACTCCTCGCGATGGTGAAGAAAGATTACGGCTTCAACGTCCTCACCGACATCCATGGCCCCGAGCAGTGCGAAGCCGTCGGCAAGGTCGTCGACGTCCTGCAGGTGCCGGCGTTCATGTGCCGCCAGACGGATCTCCTCGTCGCCGCCGCCAAGACCGGGAAGGTCGTCAACGTGAAGAAGGGCCAGTTCCTCTCCCCGTTCGAGATGCGCTTCGTCGTCGACAAACTCGAAGGCGCCCACGCCGCCGAAATCTGGCAGACGGACCGCGGCACGACCTTCGGTTACCAGAACCTCGTCGTCGATATGCGCTCCTTCCCGATCATGGCCGGCTTTGGCCATCCGACGATCATGGACGCCACGCATGCCGTGCAGCTCCCCGGCGCCGCCGGTGGTTCTTCGGGTGGTCAACGCGAATACGTCCCGGTCCTCGCCAAGGCGGCCCTCGCCGCCGGAGCGGACGGCCTCTTCATGGAGACGCACCCGAACCCGGCGAAGGCGATCTCCGATGGCCCTTCGCAGGTCCCGCTGGCCGACTTCCCCGCGCTCGTGGAGTCGTGTCTGCGGGTCTGGAAGGCCGTCCGCGCTTAAGCGTCGAACAGCCGGCGCGCCGCGGTGCGGTCTAATTTGCCGCGGGCATCCGTGGGAACCTCCGCGACGAACACATAGTGCTTCGGGCGCGCGGCCGGTTCCAGGCGTTCGGCCAAGCGCCGCAGCGCGGGCTCCAGTTCCGCGGCGCCGGCGACCAACGCGACCACGCGTTCGCCCCACTGTGCGTCGGGCACGCCGAGCACATGGGTGTCCGCGCAGGAGGCGAAGACGCCTTCGACGCGGCTGGGATCGATCTTTTCGCCGCCGGAGACGATGACCCGATCGGCGCGTCCGAGGATGCGGATGGTGCCGTCGGCGGCGAGCTCCGCGCGGTCCTGCGTAGGATGGCCATTATGCGAGAGCGCCTCATTGGGCCACATGGCTTGGGCGAGGGCGGGCGTCGCGACGGTCAGGATATCACCCGTGAGTCCGAAGTGGACGCTCGGCAACGGCACCGCGCGGGGCGGCTGGTTTTTCCAAATCGTTTCCGGCGGGCATACGGCGCAGGCCGCGGCCGTTTCGGTCATGCCATACGTCAGGAAGACCGGAAGCCGGCGGTCGCGGATTTCGCGGAGGCAGGCCGGCGGGACGGCGGAGCCGCCGAGCAGCACGACGTGGAAGCGCTTGAGCCAGGCCTCGCCGGCGGGGTGCGCGAGAACGCGGAGGAGCTGGGCCGGCACCATGGACGCGATGCGGGTGCCATCGGTCGGGAGTTTGACCGTCGGCAGCGGTGCGCCGGCGGGGAAGCGTCCGTCGAGGACGAGGTGCCGTCCGCCGGTCAAGGCGGCGCGCACGAACGGCATCAAACCGCTCACGTGCCACGGGGGCGTCAAGGTCACCGTGTGCAGGGTGGGTGACAGTCCGCGCGTCACCAGGTAGTCGCACAAGGAGCGCACCGCCGCCGCCAGCGAGGCCGGGTCATGCACCGCGAACTTCACGACCCCGCCCGTGCCGCCGGTGGGAATCATCGTATGGCCGCGGCCGCTCGCGGGCCAATCCGCCGGGGTCGGGCCCATCGGCGTGAGCGCTGCGCCCACGACCTCGGTGCCCGCGGGGATCAGGCTGGCGGCGGCCGCCATCTCCGCGGGGCCCCATTGCGGGTTGCCGAGGAACACCGGACGTTCGGCGCCCCAGGCCGCGGCGATTTCCGCCAGGTAGGTGGCGTGATCGGGAGAAAAAATGGCGACGGCGTTCATGTGAGTTCTTGCCAGAATTGTTCCCAATTGAGGTCGGGCACCGCGTGGGCCGAGGGTCCGCTAAGATGGCGGTCACGGCCATCTCTTTCGAAGCGGCCCAACGTGTCGAAGCCCACGGCGGCGGGGGCGCGGTCTTGGGCCGCCAACCAGAGCGCGCCTTGTCGGCCGATGGCGGTTTCGAAGCAGGAAGAGTAAACCACGCGGCGGCTCGGTTCGGCTTGGCGCCAAGCGCGGAACCGATCCCAGTCGCCGACCAAGAGCGGCTTCACCACCACCGGCCCATCCCACGACAGCCCGGCCGGCGTCAGGAAGGATTCGTCCAGCGCCACCTTCGCGGTGCCCAAGGAGGCGTAACCAGCGTGGCCGACCGACAGGGGCTGTTCCAGGAATTCAATCCGCGGTTCGCTGCGCACGAATTCGAGCCAAGCCCGCGCCGCCGCCAAATCGAGCGAGGCATTCGCATCCAAGCGCAAGGTTCCGTCGAAACCCACCAGGAGGTTGCGGACATCGGCGAGGGCGGTGGTGGGCAGGATTTTGACCTTCAGCGTGCGGAAGCCTTCGGCTTTTTTTTGCCCGACGTCCGAACCATCATGCGAGGTCAGCCCGGCGCAAGGGAGGCTGCCCCCGAAGGCGGCGATGGCCTCCCAGTGGCGGCAGGAACTGAGAGCCGCCGCCAGGCAAGGGAGCTGGGGCGAGGCGTCGACCACGGCGGCGAGGTGGGATAGGCTTCCTTGGGCCGAGCGGAGGACCTCGAGTGCCATCTCGGTGGTTTCGGTGGGAAAGCCGGGCCAGGGGGCGACTTCGCCGTAACCGACGCCGCGCTGGGAGTGAGACCGGAGGAGGATGCGTTCGACGGCTTCGACCGAGCCCAGGCCCGTCCGCAAGGGGTGCCGAAAGCGTCGCCGCACCCGCTTGAATTCGAATTTACCGTCAATCATAGGTCGATCGTTCCTTAAATAACCCTTGGCCGCAAAAACAAATTGCCAGCCTGTCGAAGCCTGCCTAACACCCTTTGGGGAAACCGACCTGCCATGGCCTCCTCTAAAAACAAGGGCCGCGTTTCCCTCGACGAACGCTTTTACCTCTCCGCGGACAAGTTCTTCTTGGCCAATGCGGGGCTGGGCCTGACCTACGACGACGTCTCCTTGGCGACGCGTTACTCCGAGGTCTTGCCGCGGATGACCCGCCTGGACTCCTCCTTGTCCGACGCGCTGGCGCTGTCCTTGCCGATCCTCTCCTCGGATATGGACACGGTCACCGAACACCGCATGGCCATCGCGATGGCCTTGAACGGCGGCCTCGGTCTCCTGCACTACAACATGAAGCAGGAAGAGCAGGTCGCGGAGGTCCGGCGCGTGAAGAACCACATCCACGGGATGATCGGAGATCCGGCGGTCGTCGCCCCCGAACATACCATCGCCGAGGTCCTGCTGCGCATCGAAGCCGACGGGTTGGCCTTCAGCACTTTCCCGGTCGTCGGTCGCGACAACACCCTCATGGGTCTCTTGCCCGGCAGCGCCGTCAAGGAGCGCCACGGTCAGCGGAAGGTCGCCGAGGTCATGATTCCCCGGGATAAGGTCTTCTCGGTTTTCGAAAAGGATCTCGGGAAGGATCCCATCGCCAAGGCCGACCGCCTGTTCTCCGAACACGTTGGCCAGAACAAGCTCCTCGTCGTCGACGCCAAGAACCGCCTGCGCGGCTTGTTCACGCTGAGCGACATCGAACGCATCTCCGAAGAATCCCGCGCGCACGTCCGCCCGACCCGCGACGCCGATTTCCGTCTGCGCGTGGGGGTGGCGGTGTCGGTCCCGCGGACTCCCGAAGGCGAGATCGACCGCGAGCGCTTCCTCGCCCACACGGCGGCCTTGGTTGCCGAAGGCGCCGACGCGCTCGCCGTTTCCACCGCGCATGGCCACACCAAGGGCGTGGGCGACGCGATTCGCCTGCTGCGCAAGCAGCATAAGGACATCACCCTCATCGCGGGCAACGTCACCAGCGGCGATGGCGTCGCTTTCCTCGCCGAGGCGGGCGTCGATGCCGTCAAGATCGGCCAAGGCCCGGGTTCGATCTGCACGACCCGGATCGTCGCCGGCGTCGGCATCCCCCAACTCACCGCGCTGTATGTCGCCTCGCAGGCGGCCAAGCGCAAGGGCGTCCGCATCATCGCCGACGGCGGCATCACGAAGAGCGGCGACATCGTCAAGGCCCTCACGCTGGCGGATGTGGTCATCCTCGGTGGCCTCCTCGCCGGCAGCCGCGAAGCCCCTGGCAAGTTGATGGAGATCAACGGCAAGACCTATAAGGAATACCGCGGCATGGGCTCGCACGAGGCCATGCGCAAGGGCTCCGCTTCGCGCTACGGCCACTCCGCCGCCGGCAAATTCAACAAGGTGGCGGCGGAAGGCATCGAAGCCCTCAAGGAGGTCTCCGGCACCGTCGACCAGGTGCTTGGTACCCTCGCGGGCGGCGTCCAAAGCGGCTTGGGTTATCTCGGGGCCCGCAATTTGAAGGAACATCGGGCCAATGCCCGTTACATTCGCGTGACGCCCGCCGGCCAACGTGAGGCGGCCCCGCACGACGTGATTGAAATCAAGGCCGGTTCCTAATACACTTTTCCTCATGCTCGCCTTCTTTCGTCACCTGATGGTCTTCCTGCTCGGCGCGCTCGTCGGAGCCGTGGCCATCTTGTTCTTCCTCCCGACCTTCACCGCGACCTTCGCCAATATCCCGGTTGGCGCCGTGGCCAAGGTGGAAGAGCCCACGAAGCCGGCGGAGCCCGTGGCCAAGGTCGAGGAGCCCGCCAAACCGGCGGAGCCCGTCGCCAAGGTCGAAGAGCCGGCCAAGGTGGAAGAGCCCGCCAAGCCCGCGGAGCCCGTGGCCAAGGTCGAGGAACCCGCCAAGCCAGCTGAGCCCGTCGCCAAGGTCGACGCCAAGGTCGAAGAGACTGCGAAGCCGGTCGAGCCCACCAAGCCCATGACCGAGGAGCCGGCCAAGCCGACGGACGCCGTCGCGAAGGTCGAGCCCAAGACCAAGACCGATGCCAATCAAAAGCTGGATTATACGGCGCTCAACGCCCGCCCCATTTTCTGGCCGCCTTCCGTCCTGGTGACGACCGCGACCAGCACCTCCTTGATGGAGAACGGTAAGAAGGTCGCCGATATCCCCTTGGCCGACGGCGATGTGCTGCAGGTCTCCAAGGTGCTGGGTGACGGCACGCTCGAAGTCCGCGCCCAAGGCTTGAAGTTCGAAATCGACCAGAAGCTCACGGACTTCGAAGCCGGGGTCCGCCGCAAGATTGCCGAACTCGCCGATAGGGGCAGCACGATTCCCGCGCCCTACAAGACCGATCGCCCGTATGTCCCGCCGATCGCTCCGCTGCCCACCGCTCCGGTGCGGGTCGAGAAACCCACCCCGGTCGTGACCGAGAAACCCACGCCGACGCCCACGACCAAGCCGACCCCGCGCCCCAAGGATACTTTGGATGAGAAGATGAATTCGCTCTTCGGTCGCAAGGCGACCCCGGAGGAAGCCGCGGACGCCAAGAAGAAGCCCGCCAAGTGAGTTCCGCCAAGATTTTCTCGTGGAACGTCAACGGGGTCCGTTCGGCCCTGGGGAAGGGCTTGGCGGATTTCATCGCGCAAAGCGCCCCCGACGTCCTTTGCCTGCAGGAAACAAAGTGTGAGACGGCGACGGCGAGCACGCTCGGCCTGGCGTTCCCGCACCAGTTTTGGCACGAGGCCGAAAAGAAGGGTTACTCGGGTACGGCCATCCTGTCGAAGACCGCTCCCTTGTCGGTCGCGACCGATTTCCCCGGCGAGCACCCGCGCGAAGGCCGCGTCGTGACCGCGGAGTTCGCCGGTTGCTACGTCCTCAGCGCCTACGTTCCCAACTCCCAGCGTGAATTGGAGCGCCTCGACTATCGTCTGCAGTGGGATGCCGACTTCCGTAAATACCTCGCCAAGCTGGCGAAGAAGAAGCCCGTGGTCGTCTGCGGCGACCTCAACGTCGCCCACGCGGAGATCGACTTGGCCAATCCCGCGACCAACCGCCGCAACGCGGGCTTCACCGACGAGGAGCGCGAATCATTCGGAACGTTGCTCGGCGAGCACGGCTTCACCGATACCTTCCGCGCCCAGTTCCCGAAGCTCGGTCAGCGCTACAGCTGGTGGAGCTATCGCCCCGGCATCCGGGCCCGCAACATCGGGTGGCGCTTGGATTACTGCCTGACGTCCGATGGCCTCAAGTTCTCGCACCCCGAGATCCACGATCAGGTCACCGGCTCGGATCACTGCCCGGTGTCGGTGCGGGTGGACGCATCGCTCTGACCGCCGCGGCGAGGGTCTGCGCGAACAAGAGGATGGTCGTCACCGCGGCCGAGAGGAAGAACACGAGCGGGCCGATCCAGATGAGGTCGGGATCGGCGGGCCAAACTTCCGCCGCCGCACCGTCCGGCTGCAGCGCGTAGCGCACCGGCAGCTCCGCGCCCGGCGCAAACGACCGCCAGAAGGTCTGGAGCTCGCCCTTCTGCGCCCGGCCGCGATCGTCGGTCCAGGTGACGAGGTAGATGGTTTCCCGGCGCGTGCCGTCTTCGTTGCGGACGATGCGCACGTCCCGGCCTTGCACGGTGGCCGTGGCGGGGGCGTGGACGAAGAAGCCTTCGCCCAGCATCGGCCAGACGTAGGCCGCGACCGCGATGAGCACCGCGACGCCGACGGCGAGCATCGCCACCGAGGCCCAGAGTCGGGCGGGGCTCGGCGGTTCCTCGATGAATGGTTCCGCCGCCACGGCTTAATGGTGCTCCTTGCCCATCAAGTGACGCACCCACGGCACGAGCGCGAGCAGGACGACGGCCATGAGGCCGACGACGATGGCTTGGTTGCTGAAGAAGCTCGCCAGGGCGGCGGGATCCTTCGACGAGAAATCCGCGGCCAAGGTGCCGGAGAGCTTGTTGCCCAAGGCCGTCGCGAGGAACCAGACGCCGAGGACGAGGCCGGTCAGGCGCGCCGGCGCCAGCTTGCTCATCGTGCTTAGACCGACCGGGCTGAGGCACATTTCCCCCAGCGTCTGCAGGAAGTAGACGCCGATCAGCCACCAGGGACTCACCTTGCCCGCGACGATGCCTTGGGCGGCCGGCACCATGAGCGCGAAGGAGAGGCCCAGGAAGATCAGCCCGAAGACGAACTTCAGCGCGACCGAAGGCTGGCGGGTCCCTAGCGCCACCCAGAGCCACGCGAAGATCGGCGCGAGCACGATCACGAACAGCGCGTTGACGGACTGGAACCAGGACGAGGGGAAGGGTCGGCCGAGGAGTTCGGTGCGCGTGAGTTCATCCGCGAACAGCGTCAGGGTCGTGCCCGCCTGTTCGAAGACCGCCCAGAACAGGACCGCGGCGATGAAGAAGACGCCGATGGCGGCGATGCGCTTGCTGTCGTCGTCCTTGCGGAAGACGCCGAAATAGAGCACCACGAGGATCGGCAACGAGTAGATGGTGTAGGCCAGCCAGACGTATTCGTCGGACTTCATCATGAGGTAAAGCAGGGCGATGGTGCCGAGCGTGACGAGCGCCAGACGTTCCCACGGGCGTGGATGGTGCGCGGCGGGAGCGTCGCCGACATGGCTGACCCAGCTGAGCCGGCGCACATAGACCCACATGCCCAGCGTCATGCCGACGCCGGCCGCGCCAAAGCCCCAGTGCCAGGAGTGGGCTGGATCAAAGCCCCAGCCCGTGAGGACTTCCTTGAAGCCCGCGTCTTGGGCCAAGTAGCCGGTCACCAAGGGCGCGGCGAACGCTCCGATGTTGATGCCCATGTAGAAGAGCGAGAAACCCGCATCGCGCCGCGCGTCGCCACGGGCGTAGAGTCCGCCGACGAGCGTGCTGATGCTCGGTTTGAGCAAGCCCGTCCCCACGGCGATGAGGATGAGGCCGACGTAAAAGGCCGCTACGGAATCGAGGACGAGGGTGTAGTGCCCGGCGGTGATGACGAAGCCCCCGATGAGGACCGCGCGGCGGGCGCCGATGAAGTTGTCCGCGATGAAGCCGCCCAGGATGCAGAGCATGTAGCTCGCCATGACGTAGTTGCCGTAGACCGAGGACGCTTGCTGCTGCGTGAAGCCCAGGCCACCGGCGGCCATCGGGGCGATCATGAAGAGCATCAAGAGCGCGCGCATCCCGTAGTAGGAGAAGCGCTCCCAGAGTTCGGCGAAGAAGAGGTTGCTCAAGCCCTTGGGGTGCCCGCCAATCCCGCCGGTGTGCATCTCCTCCGGGACGTGGGGAGTCGAATCCGGGACGGGAAGGGGAGTTTTCATGGGGGCAGGGTTGATAAGAGACAGGCAAACCCCGCCAAAGCAGGCAACGCATTTGCCCGAAGCCCCTAGGCAGGCGTTGACAAAGCCCCCCTGCCCGCTAACTTCTTGAGAATCATTCTCAATAAGCGTGACTCCGCTGTCTCAATTGCTGCCCGGCCAATACGGCAAATTGGCGTCCCTCAATCCTGAGCGGTCGGTGGATCAGCGTCTCATGGCGCTCGGGCTGCTCCCGGGGATGGTGCTGAAGTTGGTCCGGAAGGCTCCCTTGGGCGACCCCTTGGCCATCGAATTCGCGGGGCAGGTCGTGAGCCTCCGCCTGACCGAGGCCCAGAACATCCTCATTGATGTGGCCGCGGATTGTCCCATCCAGCGACCCCGCCCCCCAGCATGAGCGCCGCCGAACCAGGCCGGACGGTTGCCTTGGTCGGCAACCCGAACACCGGGAAGTCGACGCTGTTCAACGCCCTGACCGGCCTGCGCCAGCGCGTCGGCAACTATCCCGGCGTCACCGTCGCCCGTAAGTCCGGCCAGTGCGATTGCGGCGATGGCACGAAGGTCGAACTCGTCGATCTCCCGGGGCTCTATTCCCTTTCCGCTTCGTCACCCGATGAGCAGGTCGTCATCGACGCGCTCTCCGGTCACCTTGCCGATGACCGCCGCCCCGATGCCGTGGTCGTGGTCATCGACGCGACGAACCTCCTCCGCAACCTCTTCCTCGCCTCCCAGCTCTCCGAGTTGGACCTGCCCGTCGTGCTCGTGTTGAACCAAGCCGATGTGGCCGCCGAGCAAGGCGTGAAGATCGACGCCGACCTCCTGTCGCGGCGTTTGGGGGGCGTTCCCGTCGTGCTCACCTCCGCCTGGAAAGGCGAAGGCATCGCCGCGGTCCGTCGCGCCATCGGCGAAGCCCTCCGGACGCGCGTGCGGATGCCGGCGGTGGAATGGCCCCCCTTGGTCGAAGAAGCTTTGGCGGATGTGGCGGCCGGCGTGGCCGCCGATATCGGCCGCGCGCCTGGCCGGGCCGACGTGGAGCGGCTCCTTTTTGATTCCACGACTTCGGTCGGACAACGCCTCGGCTGGGACGCGCCTCGCCGCGAGGCCGTCATCCGCGCCGCCCGCGACAAGGTTCGCCGCGCCGGTTACAACCCATTGGCCGCGGAACCGCTGATCCACTACGAGCGCCTCCGCAGATTGCTGGAAGGGGTCGTGCAAGGCGGCGGCAACCGGACGGGTGGCAGTGCCGCCGTCGATCGGGTCCTGCTGCACCGCGTCTTCGGGCCCATCGTTTTCGCGGGCATCATGTTGGGGATGTTCGCCGCGGTTTTCTGGTTGGCCAAATTCCCGATGGAGTGGATCTCCGGCGGCGTCGATTGGCTCAAGTCGGTGGTGGCGCCCACCCTCGCCGGCCTACCGATGGTCCAAAGCTTGGTCACGGATGGCATGATCGGCGGGGTCGGGGCCTTCCTCGCCTTCCTGCCGCAGATCCTCATCCTTTTCCTGTTCGTCGGCATCCTGGAGGACAGCGGCTACATGGCGCGCGCGGCGTTCATCATGGATCGTTTGTTCAGTTGGTGCGGGCTCAACGGCAAGAGTTTCGTGCCTTTGCTTTCCGGCTTCGCGTGCGCGATTCCCGGCCTCCTCTCCACCCGCACCATCGAAGACCCCAAGGCCCGCTTGGCCACGGCGTTCGCGGTGCCCTTCATGAGCTGTTCGGCGCGCTTCCCGGTCTACGCGCTGATGTGCGCGGCTTTCATTGGACCACTCTATGGGCCGGGCTGGGAGTCCGTGGTCATGGTCGGCATGCACTGCGTCGGGCTGCTCTTCGCCGTGCCGACCGCGTTCGTGCTGACCCGCTTCGTGCTCAAGGTGAAGCCGCAGCCGTTCGTGCTGGAGCTGCCGCGTTACCAGATGCCCAAGCCCCGCGACGTGCTTTGGCGCATGTGGCAGAACGCCGCCGAGTTCGTCTCCCGGGCCGGCACGGTGATCTTCGCCATCACCATCATCGTCTGGGCGTTGTCCTATTTCCCGCGCGATCCCGCGGTCGAGCAGCGCATCCGGGCGGCCTCCCCAGGCGCGGCCACCGAGGTCGTCGACGCGCAAGTCCAGTCCGCCTACGTCGAGCAGTCTTGGATGGGCCGCTTCGGCAAGAGCGTGCAGCCGATTTTCGACCCGTGCGGCTTCGACTGGAAAATCACCGTCGGCGTGCTGGCGAGCTTCCCCGCCCGCGAGGTCATCGTCTCGACACTGGGCGTCACCTATTCCGTGGGCGAAGGTGCTGAAGCCGATAGCAAGCACCTTCAACAGGTGATGCGTGACGCCAAGTGGACCGAAGGCCCGCGCATCGGCACGCCGATCTTCTCCTTGGCGGCCATCCTCGCACTCATGGTCTTCTTCGCGCTCTGCTCGCAGTGCGGTCCCACCGTCGCGACCCTGGCCCAAGAAACGGGTGGCTGGAAGTGGGCCGCGATTTCCTTCTTCTACATGACGGCCCTCGCCTGGCTCATGGCCGTGGCGGTCTATCAAGGCGTCAGCCGACTCGCATGAACTTCGACGCCGTCCTCATTGGTGCGATTGTCGGCGTCGCCGCCGGTTGGTTGTTGCGTCGTTGGCTCGCCGCGGCGCGGCGCCGCAAGGAAGGTGGCTGCGCCGGCGATTGCGGCTGCGCCGCGAAGATTCAGCCGAAGAAGTAAGCGACATCAATGGCTGGGTCGATGACGGATGGCTGCATCGAGCAAGACCGATCATCATTCACCTTTGCACGTTTGCACAGGAGCTCCGCTCCGATCTGCACGTTTGCACTGCCCTCGCATGTCCCCGCGTCACCATGCCAGCTTGCCCCCTCGCGGCTCCGCCGCGCTCAAACCGGCTGCTGCTGGCTGAGGCAGTGCAGGGCGCCGCCTTCGATCAGCAGCAAGCGGCAGTCGATGCCCACGATCTTCCGCCCAGGGAAGCAGTCCGCGATGATGCCAAGGGCCAGCTGGTCGGAGTCTTGGCCGTACAAGGGCACCAGGACGCCATCGTTGACGATGAGGAAGTTGGCGTGGCTCGGCGGGAGGTCGCGGCCGGCCAAGCGGATGGGCTCGGGCATCGGGAGCTCGATGACGTCGAGGCGCTGCTGGCGCGGGCGCATCTCGCGCAGGCGCTTCAGGTTTTCCTGGAGCGGAGCGTAGTTCGGCGAGGCTTTGTTGGCTTCAGCCACCGCGAGGATCGTGCGTGGGGCGATGAAGCGCGCGAGGTTGTCGATGTGCCCATCGGTGTCGTCGTTGGCGAGGCCTTCGCCGATCCAGAGGAGTTCGTCGATGGCGAGGCCGTCGCGGATGGCGGCGTGGAACGCGGCATCGTCGCGGCCTTCGGCGCGGTTCGGGTTGTTCTGGACGGCTTCGGTCGTGAGCAGGAGGCCGTCGCCGGAGACTTCGATGCCGCCACCTTCGAGTTCAAAGGGATAGCTGAATTTCTTCAGGCCGAGCCGCGCGGCGACCTTGCCGGGCACCTGGTTGTCGAGCGAGGCTTCGAACTTCCCGCCCCAGCCGTGGAATTCCCAATCGGTCAACGCGAGTTCCCGGGTCGCATCGTTCTTCACGAAGATCGGTCCATGGTCGCGGCACCAGACGTCATCCGTGGCGATGTCCGTCAGTTCGATGACCGACAGGTCGGCCTTGGCCGCCTTGAGGGCGTGCTCGGCTTCGGCGCGGAGTTTGCCCGCGGCGTTGATCTTGACCGGCTGGAATTCCGCGATGGCGGCGGCGAACTCCGCGAACTTGGCTGGAATGAGGTCGTAGTGGCCGGGCCACAGCGCGGTGTTCGAGGGCCACGACAGCCACGTGGCGGACTGGGGTTCCCATTCCGCAGGCATGCGGAAACCAAGGGAGCGAGGCGTGGACATGCGAAAGGTCAGTCGCGCAGGCGGCGCGTCAGGTCGCCGTAGGCGTCGATGCGGCGGTCGCGGAAGAAGGGCCAGATGCGGCGGAACTCGCGTTGCTTGGCCAAGTCGCAGTCGGCGACGAGGACTTGTTCCCGGTCGCTGGAGGCGCGGGCGACGATTTCGCCGTAGGGATCCGAGACGAAGCTCTGGCCCCAGAACTGGGTGCGGCCTTCGGTGCCGACGCGGTTGGTGGCGGCGATGTAGCAGCCATTGGCGACGCCATGGCCGCGCTGGACGGTTTCCCACGCGTTATGCTGCGCGCGACCGAAGGCGGCCTTTTCTTCGGGGAGCCAACCGATGGCGGTCGGGTAGAAGAGGATGTCGGCGCCGGCGAGGGCGGTGAGCCGCGCGGCTTCGGGGTACCATTGGTCCCAGCAGATGAGCACGCCGATCTTGCCGTGGGCGGTCTGCCAACTCCGGAAACCCAGGTCGCCCGGCGTGAAGTAGAATTTCTCCTCGAAGCCCGGGTCCTGCGGGATGTGCATCTTCCGGTACTTGCCGAGGACGCTGCCGTCGGCGTCGATGACGGCGGCGGTGTTGTGGTAGACCTCGCTGCCGCGCGCTTCGAAGAGCGGGGCGACGATGACGACGCCGAGGCGCTTCGCGACCTGCGCGAGTTCGGTCACCGACGGGCCCGTTTCGATGGGCTCGGCGAGGTCGAAGTTCCGCGGGTCCTGCGTGATGCAGAAATACTTCGTCGTGAACATCTCCTGCAGGCCGATGATCTTCGCGCCCTTCGCCGCGGCTTCTTCGATGCGCGGGATCGTCTTGCGGACATTCGCCGCCGGCGTGTCTTCGGCGGTGAGTTGGATCAGACCGACGCGGACGGAGTCAGCCATGGCGCTTTAATAGACGAGTTTGTTGATCGGGTATTCCACGATGCCTTCGGCCCCGGCGGCCTTGAGCGTCGGGATGAATTCGCGCGCCTGGCGGGCGTCGATGATCGTTTCGACCGCGATCCACTCGGGATTGCTGAGCGGCGCGACCGTCGGATTGCGCAAGGCGGGCAGGGCGGCGGCGACCTGGTCGAGCTTCGCCTTCGGCAGGTTGAACTTGAGGCCGACCATGTGCTGCGCGGCGAGGGCGCCTTGGAGCATCAACACGATCTGCTCGATCTTCGCGCGCTTGGCGGGATTCGCCCACGCGGCCTTGTTGGCGACGAGCACCGTCGTCGTTTCCATGAGCTGGGCGACGATGCGCAGCTTGTTGGCCTTGATGGAGGAGCCGGTCTCGGTGATGTCGACGATCGCATCGGCGAGCTCGGGGACCTTCACTTCGGTGGCGCCCCAGGAGAATTCGACGTCGCAATCGACGCCCTGCGCCTTGAACCAGCGGCGCGTCGTTTCGACGAGTTCCGTGGCGACGCGCTTGCCGGCGAGGTCCTTGGCCGTTTGGACCGGGGACGCCTCGGGCACGCAGAGGACCCAGCGGGATTTTTGGGCGGAAGCGCGGCTGTAGATCAGCTCGCAGACCTGCACGACGTCCGCGGCGTTCTCTTGGACCCAGTCCTGGCCGGTCAGGCCGCAGTCAAAGAAGCCATGTTCGACGTAGCGGGCGACCTCCTGGGCGCGGATGAAACGGCCGTCGAGGGTCGGGTCGTCAAAAGAGGGGCGGTAGGAGCGGCTGCTCTTGGCGACCGGGAAGCCGGCACGGGCAAAAAGCTGGAGGGTGGCCTCTTCAAGGCTCCCTTTGGGCATCCCAATCATCAATTTAAGGGCTTCCTGACTCATTAGGCCCTTGAGGAAGCCCACGGACTGCCCCTCCGCAAGCATTAAGGGGTTGACTCGTTTGGTCCCCGAAATGACCCTTCCCGACCTACCCTACTGCCATGCAGCGCTCTCTGCTTATCCTCTCCGCTTCCGTCCTGCTCGTTGCCTGTGAAGGCTCCAAGAGCCCATGGTCCACCGCTTCGCAAGCCTCCTCGGGCGTCAGCGACGTCAACGGTAAGCCCGTCGAAGCGGCTGCCCCTGGCGCCAAGTTCTCTTGGGAGAAGGATGCTCCGGCCGAAGCCCCGAAGGCTGCCGTGGCCGCTGTCGTCGAAGCCCCGAAGGACGCCAATAAGGCCCGCGTGCTCGAAGTCCGCGAAGGTTCCGGCCTCATTTCCCTCCTCCGCTCCGATAAGCCCGACGTCAAGGCCCGCCTCCAGCTGGTCAAGGACGGCAAGGCTCTCCTCGTCGAAGTCGTGAAGGTCAGCGACAAGAACGAGATCATCGCCAACATCATCCCCAATCAGGAAAAGGCGCCGAAGCTGGCCGCTGGTGATGAAGTGGCTTGTGGTGTCCTCGCAGCCGCTGCCCAGTAATTAGTCGGGGCGAGACAGCCCCGTGACAGAAGGACCCGCCCGCCCACGCTGGCGGGTTCTTTGTTTTTACGCCACCCCCCTAAAACATCGAAAACAGGCTTATTTGGCTCTGCCGTTGACCCTTCGGGATGGCACACCTATTGCTGATTTTTCATACGCAGCCCATGCCGAGTGCCCGTTCCATCGCCCGCCCAGGGAATGTCTCCCGTCGGGTTCTCAGCCTTTTGGGCGGGGTCATCCTTTTCATCGTCTTGGCGGCGGCCTTGGCGGTCTGGTCGGTCGGCCGCTTTGCCCCGAGCCTCCTTGATTCGACGTTATCCTCCAAGTCCGGTGCCCACCTCGCCGTCGAAAGCAATGAGACCAATTTGTTCGTCGGCCGGGTCAGCTTCACGGACTTCACGGTCACCAACCCGAGTCGCTGGACCGACGCGCGCTTCCTGAAGGGCAAGCGGCTGCGGCTCGACCTCGATCCGGCCACGTTCATCGGCACAGGTCGGCGCATCGTGCACTCGCTCGACCTCGACATCGACGAGCTCACGTTGGTCGGCAAGGAAGATTACCTGAAGGACAACAACGCCCAGGATATTTTCCGTGGGCTCAAGGCCGCGGACACCCCGCCCCCGCCCGCCGGTCAACCCGTCGTCGACCCGCCGCGCACGCCGTTCTTGATCGAAAAGTTCCGCCTCCGCGTTGGCCATATCACGGTCATCGCCGCCGATGGCACGCCCCAACGCCGCGTGGTCATCGACCGCCAGTTCGACCTGGTCTTCGAGGCGCAGAACATCACCGACGTGAACCTGGAGGAGACCCTCACGGGTCCCTTGGGCAAACAGGTGGTGGCGCAGACGCCGGCCGCCAGCGCCGGGCTCCTGTTCGACCTCACCAAGGACAAGATCCGCACGTCCATCACCGAAAAACTCCTGAACGAAAAATAATTCCATGACCGACACTCCCGCCCCCGAACC
>Ga0255107_1000036_pt1 | contig 37320 bp, 30 predicted proteins | sample Law_Cont_RepC_8h_FD_188457 | JGI IMG/M metagenome (GOLD analysis project Ga0255107, IMG submission 188457) | Freshwater microbial communities from St. Lawrence River, New York, United States - Law_Cont_RepC_8h | ecosystem: Environmental > Aquatic > Freshwater > River | place: USA: New York... | reverse complement strand
CTTCATGTGTGGTCTCACTACCCTGACGGCCTTATACGGCGTTTACGGGGCGATTCCGTGAGTCAATGGCTGCGTCGTCGTTACGACGTCTGCATCATCGCTCTGCTCGCCTATATCCCGCTACTGCTGTCCGCTCCCGGGAAATTGCCAGCCGACACCAAGTTGTACCTGTACCTCAATCCCGGCCGACTGCTCAGTGACGCCGCCTGGACATGGGACAACCGTCAACTCGGTGGATGGGTCCCTCACCAAAATGTTGGCTATCTCTGGCCGACCGGACCGTGGTTCGCTTTTTTTGATTGGCTTAATATTCCCGACTGGGTCGCTCATCGATTGTGGCTTGGAACATTGCTCATCGTTGCCGGCCTTGGTGCACGTTGGCTCGCAAAAATTCTTGACCTTCCCGTGAACTCTTCATTCATTGCCGGTGTTGCATTTCAACTTTCACCGTACGTGCTGCCGTACATATCGCGCACATCAGCGCTGTTACTACCTTGGGCGTTACTGCCATGGATTGTTGGGCTCACACTCAAAATCATCCGTGAACCAAAGCTGAAATACTTCGCAGTTTTCGGATTGATCATCATGTCATCTGGCGGGTTGAATGCCACCGCACTTCTCATGATCGCTCCAGCACCAGTTGTCTGGCTGATCGACGCATGGAGTTCACGCAAGATCTCTTTCAGACGAGCGTTATCACTCACCGGACTTCTAGGTCTGATTTCTCTGATCATGAGTGCATGGTGGGCTGCCGGATTATCGGTGCAGGGAAAATACGGTGCTTCTGTTCTTTCGTATAGCGAAGCCCTTCAGTCAACCTCGGCCACGTCAACTGCAACCGAAGCACTTCGCGGTCTTGGTTACTGGCTGTTCTACGATCGCAACGAAATCACGGCACTCACATCCGCATCGACGCCTTATCAAAACAATCTGTTAGTCATCGCTGTCGGAATTTGTCTGGTGATCGCTGGCGTGATTGGTCTTTTGAGCAACCAGAGACTGAAACGACCACTGAGTTTGATGCTCCTCGTCGGAGTTGTTCTGTCAGTCGGCGCCTATCCATCAGATTCGTCTTCACCGTTATGGTCGTATTTTGCTGACAATCCCAAGAGTGCCATCAGTTTGGCCTTGCGATCTTCGTCCCGCGCTGTGCCGTTGATTGCATTGGCTCTCGCTATCGGACTTGGAATATTTGCCATCAAGGTAGCGAACTATGCGTCTCAACGCTCACCACGTTTACGCCATCTTGTCGTCCCCGTGACATTTCTATTTATTTGTCTCAATGTGCCAGTTCTTTTTGGCGGCCGTTACATCGACCCCGCCATATCACGACCCGAAAATTTGCCAACTGCTTGGACCCAAGCCGCCCAACTACTTGATCAGCGTTTTGATGCTGGACACACTGGCTCAGTTTTGATTCTTCCTGGTATCGAATCGGCGGCATATCGCTGGGGCTACCCCGTCGACCCAATTCTTCCCGGTATCACTAAGAAGCCATTAATCACTCGTGATTGGTTGCCCTTAGGAAGCGCTCCGTTCATGGACTTGCTGTACGCGCTCGACGACTCATTTCAAAATGGCACCGCTGATGCCAACAGCATTGCCCCCATTGCCCGTTTACTTGGCGCTGACACGGTCATGGTGGTGAACTCGTATCAATACGAGCGATTTGGTGTACAACGACCAGAGCGATCGGCTTCTCTCGTTGCTTCAGCGCCAGGTCTCACCCCTATCGGGGACTTTGGTGAGCCATCTATCAATCTCGCTGAAGATTATGAAACAAATGATTTGCAGGATTTTCCTCCGACGGCATTACCCGAAATCTCTGTATACGAAGTCAGTGATGCAACTCCTGGCGCACGCATCACCAATAACCCCATCGTTGTTTCAGCTGATGGCTCGGGAATGGTTGATCTAGCAGCAGCGGGGCTCATTGATGGAAAGAGTTCAATACTTGCTTCGGGCGCGCTGGATGAAACGTCTCTACAGCAGGCCGTACTGAACGCTCCCGAAGTGATCGTTACCGACAGCAATCGCAAACGCGCTCACCAATGGCGCGGTTCACAAGAGGTGTGGGGCGCAACCGAAGGTGTCGGACCTGTCACCGATTCATTTGATGCCTTTGATAATCGCTTACCCATTTTCCCTTTGGCGACGGATCGACTAGAGGCCTACTCCATCTCCGAGAACTATTCAGGATCCGTCATGTCGGCCACCGCATATGGCGCCCTGTTGTCATACTTGCCCGAGTACCGACCGAGCAATGCCAACGACGGAAATATCAATACCTCGTGGTCGATTGGCTGGGGCATCAATCCAATCGGCCAAATTTTGACGTATGCAAGCAACCTTGGTCACCCTAAGGTCGAGCACCTCGAACTCATTCCGGCGCAACTATCTTTCGAGCAACGGCAAGTCAATGCAATCTCAGTCAGCGTTGAAGGTTCGCCATGGATCAGTCATGCGATTGACCCGAGCGCTTCAATGACTCGTATTGAACTTGATCAACCTGCGCAGTCAGTGCGCATCAGAATTGACGGAGTGACCGAGAGCGACAATCAACTCCCCGTGGGTTGGGCCGAGGTATTGCCAGCCGCCTTCCAACGCTCCGAAGAAATCACCGTGCCAAGCGATGCAACGATGCTCGTCAAACCGACCACACCTGTTTCATTTGTCTTTACTCGATTGCGCGCCGACCCGTACGATCCACGACGACAAGACCCTGAGCTTTCAATCAACAGAAATTTCTTCGTCACCAACCGTGGCAGTTTCACAATCAGAGCTCAAGCCACTACGACTGGCGAAGTTGAGGTTAGTTCATCGTGCCGAGATGACCTACTGACTATTGACTACCTGAAGATTTTGACAAAGGTAACGCAAGTTCAAGGCTCTACTGTCACCATTGAATCTTGTGAAGATTTCACCTCTGGACGCGGTCTGCGTAATATTCAAACCCCAGCAGATTCACCATTCACCATTAACCAGTTAGTGCTGCGCTCAACACGCGCCAAAGATGCTTCGCTTTCAATCACCACCCCAACGAGTGACACGCGCACCAACCGAACAACTTCCATCAATTCATGTACCAGCGGATGCTGGCTTGAATTGAACGACGGTTGGAATATTGGCTGGGAAGGATCTTTGGCAGATCAAACTCTCGCCGACCCCGTTGCTAGTGCGGGTGGACGCTTGCTCTGGAATCTCCCTGCGACCCCAGACAACACCAAGTTTGAAACAAATTGGACACCACAAAAGCGCATGTGGATCGGTATCGGCGTGACATTGTTCGGATTGCTTTGTGCCCTCGTAGTTCTCGCCTTCCCCCTATTGCGCCGGCGAACTTTACGTGCCGACCCTGAAACAATGACTCAACCAGTTTTGATTTATTCAGCAATCACGGTGATCACGAGTGCCGCCATTGTCGGCGCATTAGTGATCTCCCCGTTGTACGGACTCTTTGCTGGACTCGTCACCGCCGCAACCTTGCGATCGCGGTCAATCCATAAGGCCGGGCTGGCACTCGTTACCCTCGGCATGTTGTTCCTGATCGCCCAGCAAATCCGCACCGGAGCAGTTCCGAGCTTTGGATGGCCATCAGTATTCCGGCGTTCTCACCAGCCCATTTTGCTGGGACTGGTACTCATAACCATCGATTCTTGGAGTGCTACGCGTTCCAAATCTGACAAACCCGTCGTCTCAACCGCTAGCGTTTCAGAATTGTGAGCACCAAAGTTCGTCCATGCCTCAGTGTGGTCATCCCTTGCTACAACGAAGAAGCAACGATTCAATCACTCGTCAATTTGGTCCTTGATTCAAAATGGGTCGCGGAGATCATTGTCGTTGATGATGGTTCCAAAGATCGGTCCCGTGAGATTTTGGCGAGCATTGACAATGCGAAGGTGCGCGTTGTTCTTCACGATGTAAATCAGGGCAAGGGCGCAGCTTTACGCACGGGCTTTCAGCACGCCACATCCGAATTCGTGATCGTTCAAGATGCCGACCTCGAATACGATCCATCTGAGTACCCACTTGTTCTTGAACCACTTCTCGACGATCGTGCCGACGTTGTCTTTGGATCACGATTCTTAAGTGGTCGCCCTCACCGAGTCCTGTACTTCTGGCACAGTCTCGGCAATAAATTCTTGACGCTGATGTCAAACATGTTTACCGACCTCAATCTCACCGACATGGAAACCTGTTACAAGTGTTTTCGGCGCGAAGTGATTCAATCAATCACCATCGAAGAAGATCGTTTTGGATTTGAACCAGAAATCACAGCCAAGCTAGCCAAATCCCGTGTGCGCATTTACGAAGTCGGAATTTCATATTCGGGTCGCACGTACGACGAAGGTAAGAAAATTGGCTGGCGCGATGGTGTTCGCGCTGTCTATTGCATTGTGCGGTACTCAAAAGTTGGCGACAAACTCGGACCGCTATTGAAGCGCTAGTTCTTTCGTTCGCGAAACTTTTTTTGTACCAATTTCACGACCTGATTCAAACGATGTGAAATTCCCCATCGTGTCACGAGCAACATTGACTCAATAATGATGCGACCAGACATCTTTGAAGTTCCATTTTCACGGTCAATAAACAAAATGGGGACTTCGCTGATCTTGAGTCCGCGACGCGAAAGTCGAACTACTAGCTCTGAGAGAAATGCGTAACCCTCGGCCTTGGTGGTTTCGGGAGCAATCGCAGCCAGCGCTGACGATCGATAGGCGCGGAATCCCGATGTACAGTCGCGAACTTTGACTCCCAACACTGCACCCGTATACAGATTGCCCCAACGAGAAAGCAGACGGCGATGTAGTGGCCAATTCTTGGTGCCACCGCCGCTCACATATCGAGATCCGATCACCGCGTCTGATCCAGACTCAATCGCGGCGAGCATTGCCGGAATCGCTAATGGATCATGCGAGAAGTCCACGTCCATCGAAACTACGACATCAACTCCTTGAGCAATCACATGAGTGAAGCCTTGCCGATAAGCGCTTCCCAGACCCTGTTTACCGGGACGATGCAATACTTCGATCCCGCCCATTTCACGAGCGCATCGTTCTGCAATATCGCCAGTTCCGTCGGGGCTGTTGTCATCAACGACGAACAAACGGGCATCCGGCAAGACATTGCGCAATTGCGTCAACAAACGAGCGATGTTCTCGCTTTCGTTATAAGTGGGCAACACAACAGCAACGAGCACAGGTTCCTACTCTAGTGATGTCACAGGTACGCCAGGTGCCACCGAGTACATCGCCACTGGTTGACCCAATGAAATGAATGTACGAACCACCGTTGCAATCTCATCGGGAAGCGGGGGTTCAGCGAATATCAATGAAGCCCCAGGCACCTCGAGAGCAGCCACCAGATCATCGCGCCCCGCAGCCGTCAACATCGCGGCTACATCAATCAGCAAACTTTGAGCCAACACTTCTTCGTCTTCAGACCGCGGGTTCGCTTCGCCGAGTTTTGTCAAAGCAGGATCGGCGTCAGCACGCTTGATGGCCGGACCAACGACCACCCAAAGAATTGTGTCGACGTCGTTCTCATCGCGTACTCGATGCGGAAGAGCTGCCGCCGCTCGAAAGAAATCGACTCCGACATCAAAACCCTGTCGTTCAAGTTCGAGAACCGACCCGAACCCAGTCGCATCCAGGGTGTACGGGTCATACATCTTCAGCAAGTAACGCGCGTCCTGATCCAGATTCTGAACTACTTCAGGAATCAGGTCAGCCAATATTCGTGATTCGGTCTTGCCCGGAAGCTTGACTCGATCAGCAGTTTGTACAGCACTCACGATGACCACACCCACCAAGATGAGCCATGCACCTGTGCCGATCGCTTGAAACGACACGCGAGAAATGCGCACCCTCTCAAGAAGTCTGTACGTCCGCACAAGAAAGAAGACTGAAGTCGTTGCAGTCACAACCGAGAGAATCCAAAACCACCGAACGGTGTATTCGTAATAAGGTCCGAAGATCCGCAGGATTGAGAACGATCCGAGAAGAACGAAGCCCGCCATCATCATCTGCCATCGGAACATCGCAGATTGATCAGCTTTCCTCACTTTCCAGGTAGCCCAGAACCATAAAGAAACCATCAGCAAACACCCGATATAGCGTGCCCCACCTTCAGCCGGAGCATCTGCACCTGGCCCCGACAACCACAGCCCGAAAAGGTTGAATTGTGTGGCAATAATCTTCGCCGCTTGGGTAACTCCCATAGCTGGCTCAGATGGGCTGACAAAATGTTCCAACAATATTGAGACGTTGCCTGGCTTGCGTCGAAGTTGGTCAATCACAACGGGCAACCAGACCACCAACAATGCGGTCAATCCAAAGATCAAGCCCTGTCGGACTCTGCTCCATGGTTGATGACCAGTCAAGTCTTGTGAACGATATTCATCACGAACCCAAACGACGACTGCAGCGGCTAATGCTCCTACAACGAGCACCGCATAACCCGCGTGACATTGAATGCAATAGCTACCGACAACGATCGCACCGACGAGCGCTAACTGTTTTTGTCTTGCACTTCCCATGGGAGCAACAAGTTCTCCCACCAAGAAAATGAAAATCATGAAGGGCAAAATCGCTAGCCATGGATTCCATGGTTCAATCATGAAATCGGAGCCGGACGCCCGTATCACCACTAGCGCAGCCAATGCAGTCAACATGGCCAAAAGTCGCCCGCCTCGATGCACTGCTAGCCGCACCGCGATGATGACAGACACAATATGCACACTGGCTGCCGCAGCCAAGAGAGCATGGCTGCTTCGTCCACCCAACAGATAAACAGGCAGCATCGCGACCCACAAGCCTGGTCCTGGATGCGAACCTTGCAACCCAGAATCGCTCACGATCCGACCAGCGGCTCCGACCAAAGGAGGGTTACTCAAAAAGCCACGCATGTGCAATTCGGCTTGAGCCATATCGCCGGCAGGAAACCAGGCGTCGCCACTCAACATCGCAATGACAGCAACAATGATCGGTGTCACCGCCAACAACGAAACGACAACCACGAAAAGCCACATTGAACGACGGGGCGCGGCCAGCAGTTTCTTCAGCAAATACTTCATGTTGTGTTTCTCACTATTGGCCGATTCAGGACTTGTTGGTACAAGGGATGCAATACCCCTGCAGCCAGAGCATCCCAGGTCAACGTCCGAGCCCGCGATTCTGCTTGCAGAGACAATGTCGCACGAAGCGAATCATCGAGTAACACGTCCGTGAGTACACGGCCAAGATTCTCTAACGGCGCCAATAGCCCGGTCTGTCCATCGAGCACTGAACAACGATGACCGCTGATATCAGTCGCAACAGCGGGAGTACCGCAACCCGCTGCTTCGGTGAGAGCCAATCCCCAACCTTCTGCCAACGACGCGCTCGCGATCACCCAAGCTCGACGATAGTGATCACGGAGTTCTTCTCTGGTCACTCGACCAAGAAGCGTCACCCACTCATGGGCGTTATTGCGATCAATCCATTCGGTAATTTTTGTTCGGTCTGGACCATCTCCGACCAAGGTTAAAGTGGCTCCAGGAACGAATTGTCGAGTCATTTGCACTTGCTCCATGAGGTCAACAAATCTCTTGACCGGAGCCTGCCGTCCAACAGCCACAATGGAAGGGTGCGTCGTCTTTGTTCCGCCTGCTGAAAAGAAATCGTCGACCCCAACTGGCCCGGTCGTCACCAATTCGGGCTTCCAACCCAAATGAATCAATTCTTCTCGAGTGTCGTCAGATGTCGTCACAGTTGGAGTTCGTCGATAAAACGGTGGAGCAAACTTCGTTTCTAGTCCTCGACCAATCGCGGCAAGCGGCGGAGAGAACATCTGATTCCACATCGGACCGTGCACATGATGCAGGATCAAAATACGTGGACGCCGACACCACAGTGGCGACATCCACGGAACGCCATTCCAGATTTCGACAAGTGCGTCATACTTGCCCATGCGCCCGAAGACTTCGCCGAGCATCGTTCGCGGGAAAACCGACATACGGCCTCCTTGGCGAATAACTTCGTAACCACTTCTGGTCGCCGTCGCGGGTTGACCCGATGCATGCGACGTTCGATGCAACACAGATAGCCCGGCTTGTTGCCAACGGGTCATGAACTCATGGGCGTGATCTTCAGATCCGCCAGCTTCGGCATCATCAAAGTCGCGCCACGCCAAGACATGAATTCGCCTGACACCGCGACTCAACATGGCCGATGCCATCTCAGGCACCGTCAAGTCGGCCATCACAAAACCTTCGCGACAATCATGCGAGCGACTCGTTGTTGCCCAGCCAATGTCAATCCATCGGAATCTCGCACAATCACATAGCCAATACCGTTCTCGTCGGGAACGCAGTCATCCCACCACAAGCAATCAACGCGTTCATCAACACCCGCCAACAGATCCGAAGGGTCAACCACGACTTGCCCAAGTTCAATCAAGGCAATCACAACGGGATCTGCCGGCTGGGCGAGACCGGTCACAACAACCGAGTGAGCAACGCGCGAACCTTCAAGCGAATCCTTCACTTTCTGCGCAGCGAGTTCTGGTGACACGTCGCACGACTCAAACGACATCGGAGCATCTAAAGAGACCACGATCCCAAGAGTTGGTTGAATCTCGGTTTGGTCCAGAACCGCGACCAATTCGCACCATGATTCTGGGGCGTCAACCCAAGCGACGGTGAGACCCTCTTCAACAAGGCGACGACTCACCACTGTTTGTGCTTCCTTCAGGTCGCCATTTCCGATGACGAGCACCGATGGCTCTGATGCCGGGTCCCCCGCCCCGACGATTCCGGGCCACCACCAATACAGCAGAGCCGCCACTGCGATAAATAGCGATATAACCACTCTCAGTCGCTGCTGAGGGAACACTTGAAAAAGGCGGCGAAAGGTATCCACGACATCACGAAAGTACCACCTATCCAGCCCTTTTTTGGTCATTACTCGGGTCGGAAAATAGGCCGCAAAATAGTCACGAACAGCCTGATCAACTCCCCGAGCATGGCTACGTCACTGTCTAACATTGAGGAATCAGTTCGCCCGCACTTTTCTCAGCCATTCGCCGTCCCGCCGCATTCCTCGGAACTGCAAGCTTCATTCGTTTGTGCGTCTTGGTCGCCGACCTCAACGAAGGCGCGTCATCTGGCCGTTGGTTTGATGTCGCCTTTTTCCTCGTCGTGTTGTATCCGCTGTTCATGATCGGTCAGGTATGTGTACACCATCTCTGCCCCGAGCCGTCAGTTCGACGACGTATCGGGACACTCATTTCGCTCATCTATGTGACTTGGTGGTGCGTGCTCGTCGGCTCACTGGTCACCCAACCTCAACTTGACGTCACACCTCGTCGACTCATTCAGACCGTGCTCCTCTTTCGACATAGTCAGCCGTACGTCGGCCCAGCGGTCGGATTCTCTGTTGTCATTGCGGCTCTAGCGATCATTGCCACAATCATTCGTGGCCGTACATCAACATTCACAACACACTCACAGCCCGTCATCACCTCAAAAACCACCAACAAAGTTTTCACGGTCTTTGCTTATCTTTCGCCTGGCCTCTTTCTCTTTTCGCAGTTATCAATCGATCTCATCACGCGACAACATGTGGAGCGGATCACCTTAAATTCCGAAGGCAATGTGTCAACTCTTGTCGGACCCCAGCTCACCAGTTTCTTGTGGGCGCTCGTCACAGCATTCGCATTGGGCATACTGCTCAGCATCGGCATATGGCTTATCGCGAACATCGCAAAAACCGGCAAGATCGCTGTCCCGCGATTTCGTACTTCGTATCTCGGACTTCTTGCACTCGCACTCATTGTTCGTCTCGGAACATTGCTCGTCGTTGCTCCGACACGCACCGATGGTGGAGATCCGCTTTTCTACCACTCAACGGCAAATTTTCTCGCAAAGGGTCTTGGCTTTCCAGAACCCTTGAACTTCATCGCTTATCAACGTTGGAATGCCAGCGCATTGCACGGTCCGCTCTACCCCATTGTTTTGTCAATCAGTTCTCGCTTAGGCGGAACAACGTATTTCGATCATAAATTCTTGTCGTTACTCATTGGCACAGCCGTTGTCGCCCTTGTCGGCTTAGTGGCTCGAAGGGTTGCTCCAAACAAACATCGAAATTCCATCGCACTCATTGCAATGTTGTTCGCGGCGGTTTATCCCAATCTCTGGCTAGTTGATGGCGTCATGTTCCCCGAGGGACTCATGGCGCTCTGCACAACCGCTGTCGTGTACGCCGCCTATCGGTGGAGGGACTCAGAAAAAGCCGGACATCGCTATGTATGGGCAATCGCTATGGGTGTTCTTGTTTCGCTTTCTGCCCTCACGCGAGGCGAAGGACTCTTATTGGCAGTGTTGATCATCGTCCCATGGATCCTCATGCGACGCGACATTCCCTTACGAAACCGAATCAAAAATATTTCCCTGGCTGCACTTGCAAGTTTGTTGGTATTGGCACCATGGTTTATTCGTAACTCACAATCGTTCAATGTTCCCGTGCCTCTTTCAACGAACGGCAACGAACTCTTCGTTTATGCAAACTGCGATGAAGTGTATTCAGGAAAGTATCTGGGCTTCTGGCAGTTTGATTGCCAAGAACAATTACGTCGAAGCGGTATTGATGCGACCGGCGACGAGGCCGAGAAGTCCCTGTTTTGGCGCGAGATCGGTTTTGATTACGCCAAAGAGCACATCAGCGAACTTCCCAAAGTTGTCGCAGCACGTGTCGGACGTCAGTGGGAGTTGTACCGACCTTTCCAAAACGCAGAGTTCGCTTATATCGAAGGCCGTAACGGTGACGCCGCGTACGCCGGCCTATTCATGTATTACGGTCTCGCTGCTGCGGCGCTGTACGGAGCGTTTTTGATTCGTAAACGCAAAGCTGGGTTGTTACCGCTCGCGGCATTATTCATCAGCGTCACCTTGACGGCCATGTATGCCTACGGCACAACCCGTTTCCGAGTTCCCGCCGAACCAGCATTGTGTGTATTGGCTGCAGTCGGCATCTTCCCATTGCTATCGAGAATTCGAACAAAGTTCGCTATGTCCGACTCACATGCCGAGTCATCTCCGCCGACCGAAACCAATTCTTTTGTTCACGGCGGCAACGTCCACATTGCGAATATCTTCCGTAGAACTTCGCGCCGTACTTGGGCCTCATTTGCTGTTGTGGGATCCGCCATCGCGGTTGCATTACCAGCCTTGTATCGAGCAGTTGGTTCGTCCATGGAAGAGGGCTTTATGCTCGTCTTCCCCGAACGGGTCATCAAAGGCGATATCGCCAACGTTGACTTCTTGCATTTGTATGGTCCGGGATCACTCCATGTCTTGTCTTCGTGGATGCAGGTTTTCGGCGTCAATTTGACCGCAGAACGATCTTTCGGACTATTGCAGAACCTCTTGATCGTTAGTGGGTTAATGGTTCTCACCCGACCATGGGGAAAGAAACTTTCAACTCTCGTCGGCCTGTTCTCTCTCATATTCGTTTTCACTCCGGTCGGACTACAGGCATTGGCTTGGAACGGTGGAGTCGGCATTGCTCTGTGGTCGGTCATCTTTACGATTCGTGCTGTTCATCGCACCGAACTACAACTCGCGTCACGCGCAACCTGGGTCTTGGCCGGATTGTTCGCCGGCCTTGCGTTAACTTTCCGACCCGATCTCGGTCTTGCTCTTCTTTTGGTATTTGCTTGGGCCTTATGGAAGCGACCTCAACGCACTTTGCTGTACTCGGCTGGTGGAGTCATCGTCGGCTTAACCTCATTGTGGATTCATGTAGTGCAGGCTGGCCCAAGTGCGATCGTTCGTGGAATCATTCTTGACCCAGTCATTCATCTGCGGCCAGGACGAGAACTGCCCAGTCCGCCGAGTTGGTATTACCTTCAAGGTGCGTTGCAAGTCATTAGTGAAAAGTTTGCTCCGTGGTGGGGACTTCCTTCGCTATCTGCACCGAAGCAGTTGTTCATCTGGTTCTTCATGCTTCCGATCGTCGCCTTATTCGTCACCTTGGTTGCTTACCGTCTACGAAAGCGATCCTTTGCACCTGTCCCGCAACGCTTCACAACTCTGTTTGTCGCGGGATTGTTTGGAATCGGCTTACTGCCTCAAGCTTTCCAGCGACCCGACAGCGCGCACCTATTGTGGGTGTCGCTGATTTCTTGGCCGCTTTTACTGATCGCGCTCTACGAAGTCATTGGCATGCGCAGTCGTGGCATCCATCCGACTGTCCGAATTGTGACGGCAACATTAAGTCTGTCTCTCATTATTTTGCTGGTCTGCCCGTTTTACACAGTGCGCACCTACACCGATCTCGTATGGCGAAGCATCACTGGCAAAACCGAGGTTCTCGAGATCTCGCGCGGAGATCGATTCTTCTATCTCGGCGACACGCGACCATATCTGGCAGCCAGTGAAGTCATCAACGATCTCGACCGACTTTCCGAGCCAGGAGAACGTCTCTTTGTCGGACCAGTCGACCTTCGTAATACTTCTTACAGCGACGCGTACTTTTACCACCTGTTCCCCGATCTCACGCCGGCAACCTATTTCATCGAAATGGATCCTGGTTTGGCCGACACCGAAGGATCGGGTTTAGACGCCGAAGTTGCCAGTGCTGATTGGCTATTGCTGACTCGCTTTTGGTCAGAATGGATTGAACCGAATGAGTCAACGAAGTTCGGACCCGATGCACCGAATCAAGTTGTTGAAAACAACTTCTGTTTACGCGGCTCATATCAATACGACCTGGTTCGCTTGTATCAAAAATGTTCAGGCGGCGATGACACCGGACCCTACGACGAACCATACAAACCACAGTACGACTATGCCGTTGAGGTTCGAGTTCCTGTACCGCCACGTCCGGACGGAACGTGCACACCAACTTGCAACGGCGAATTCAACCCCGAATTCAACAACATGAACACGTCAACTATTGAGCCTTGAGCAACGCGACGAATCTTTAGCCCATCGGCAAACGACGCCACACCGCAATGGGCAGGTGTCGCATCACCATAAAAACCCAGCGCAAAATACCTGGAGTCCACACAATTCTCCGACCCGCCCGCAGACCTTTCACTGTCAACCGCGCCACGACTTCGGGAGTCGTAGAAAAAGGAGCCGCTTTCATACCTGTTGTCATTGCAGAGTGCACAAAACCCGGCCGAACAATCATGACGTTGGCACCCGTGCCAACCATCGCATCAGAAAGTCCCTGAGCGAATGCATCAAGGCCAGCCTTAGTGGAACCGTACACATAGTTGGCTTTACGCGTACGCTCTCCGGCAACACTTGACAAGATGATCAGATGTCCATGGCCTTGTTGACGAAAACGCTTGGCTACTTCCATCGCAATCGACACAGCACCCGTGTAGTTGGTGTGGGCAATCTTTACGGCTGATTGAGCATCGTCATCGCACTGCTCTTGGCTACCTAAAACTCCGAAGGCCAAAATGACCACATCAAGGTCGCCAGATGTTGCGACGATGTTGTCAATGAAATCGGCATGCGAAGCGGTGTCACCACCATCAAAGATCACCGATTCAACTCGCAAACCATCACGAGTTAACGAAGCCTCAACCTCTTTCGAATCATCTGGACGACGACAAGCTAGAGTCACACGCTGCGTTGAAGGAGTCAACATCTCGCGCGCAATTGCGATACCTATTTCGCTTCGGCCACCTAAGACCAAAATATTCTGTACTTCGCCAACAGCATTTTCCATGACTATTCCTTTGGGTCAAATTTGTGCTCAATGAGCGTTATTGCTAAATCAATTCAAGTCGACGCGCTAGATCGCTTTGCCATCTTCGATCGGGATCAACCGATTGCTGAACCTGCTTCCATTCGTCCAAACGTGGATAACCCCGACGAATCGCCAATGGAGTTGTATGAGCATCCTTAGCGAGATAGTGCCGTCCTCCTGCTGCCATCACAATGTTGTCTAGTGAGTGCAACAGTGAACCGAGTCCTTCAGCCCGAGTAGGAATATCTACCGTCAAAGTCCAACCTGGCATCGGAAAACTCAAAGGTGCAGGATTTGAAGCACCAAAGCGCTTCAGAACTACCAGTGGGCTGGCAGTTTTTGAAACCACGATCTTCTCAACAATTCTTCGTAGTTCGTCCTCACATCCAAATGGAAGAGCGAATTGATACTGCAAGAATCCGCCATCACCGTACAGACGATTCCACGAACCAATGGCGTCAAGCGGATGAAAATACGACGGAATAGATTTATGACTACCTTCTTTACGACGAGGTTCTTTGCGGAACCACAACTCGTTAAACAAAGTGGACGACAGTCGGTTGACGAATCCAAATGATGGCACAACTGGTGGAACGCTGGCCAAGTGACGAGGCTCATAACGCAATGCATGTGCCGCATCCTTACTGGGAAGTTCTGCCAATGTCGTATGGTCACCGCGCCACAAAACGCTGCGCCCTAAACGCGATCCAGTCGCCAACAGATCGGCCCACGCAACCGAGTAACGGTGATCATCATCGCCATGCGACATTTCTTCAATCAACACATCGATGTTGCGACACCTGATCGTGTTGACGGTGCACAGACTGGTCTCAATTGGAATCAAGGTAAACGTCGCGTCAAGAATGACGCCAGTGAGGCCCATGCCCCCGACCGTCGCCCAAAACAAAGTCGGATTTTGCAGCGGGCTGATTTCGTGAATCGTTCCATCGGCCAGCATCAGTGACATTCGCCGAAGGTGGTTACCGAAACTTCCTTCAACATGGTGATTCTTACCGTGAATATCTGAAGCAATGGCTCCACCGACTGTCACGAAACGCGTTCCGGGAGTGACGGGAACAAAAAAGCCACGAGGAACAATGACCTTCAAAAGATCATGCAAACTCGCGCCAGCTGCGGCAGTGAGCGTGCCGGCATCAGCATCAAGTACCGCTTCGTGGGCGTTGCCAGGCATCGTGAGAACTACTCCACCAGCATTTTGTGCCGCATCTCCATACGACCGCCCAAGACCACGCATCAAGACGCCTCGTTGATTCGAGTCTTTGATGAACGAGGCGACATCTCCTCGGGTGACCTCAGCAGTACGAGCTGTACTCGGCGAGGTTCGACCCCATCCAGTGAGGCGCGAAGATGTGTAGTCGGTTTCCATGAGCAAGTAAAGGTTACTCAGTGAGCCGAAACCGAACTGAGCACCGCGCCAATATCAGCCCACGTACACGCCTAATCCGAAAATAATCACCCAAATAACGCCCAAAACCTGCAAGGTACGGTCGGAAGCAAACACCTCTTCGGGGGCCGCTCCGTGACCGCGTTCGAGGGCCAACAAATACCTCAAGAGCGCCGCCAACATCGGAATGATCGACAGTTCATACGAAGGCCACGACGAACCAGATATCTCCTTCGTTGCAAACGCCCAGGTGCAATACGCGACCAAGGTGGCTCCCAGGCTTACGGCCAGGACCATTCGCAAGTAATCAAGGCTGTAAGCCATCAACGTTGAACGAGTTGACCCATTACCTTCACCAAGTTCTTTCATCTCGGCGTAACGCTTGCCCGTCACAATAAACAAAGCACCGAAACTGGCACACAACAAAAACCACGTCGACATCTCCACTGATGCTGCTTCAGCCCCGGCAATCGCTCGAATCACAAAGCCGCCCGCAACTGCCAAAAGGTCCAGCACTGGTTGGTGCTTCAGTACCGTTGAATAGCACACGGTCAGAACTGCGTACACAACGACAGCTACGCCACAACGCCAATCTGGAATGAAACCGATCGCGATTCCGGTGATCAAAAGTAGTGTGCCGACAATTCGTGCCACATTGATATTCACTAAACCTGCAGCAATTGGCCGACGACACTTTGTTGGATGCGCTCGATCAGCCTCAACATCAAGAATGTCATTCCAAAAATAGGTTCCGCTGGCGGTCAATGACAGGGCTACAAAACAGAGCAAGGTTTGCCACAAACTTGCCCACTCATTCAAAACACCAGCCGCACCAGGTGCAGCAAAAACCAAAACATTTTTAGCCCACTGTTTTGGTCGAGCTTCTTTGAGCAAAGGCGGCATTTTCATGTTGCACTCATTTCTGGTATCTCCGCCACGGCTTCTTTTGTAATCCGAAAAGCATGATCGGCCATCGCCAGCATTTGGTCGTCCCCCGCAGAATCACCGTAGGCGTACAGAACATACGAACCGAATCCTTCGCCATCAAGCCATTCACGAAGCCGACGTTCTTTCTCGGGGCCACGACAGTTCGCTCCAACAAGTGCTCCCGTGAACTGCGAACCTGAATTTGTCTCACATTCAGTGCCCATCACTGCATCGCAGCCGAGCAACTTACCTAAATACTTCAGATACAAACTGTACGAGGCTGACACCAGCACTACCTTGTGGCCCTGCGAGTGATGCCAACGCAAACGCTTCACCGTGTCATCGCGTAACCACGCCGGAAAAGCACGCGAAGCAAATCCACGGGCCGTGACGTCCACTTGCTCGACAGAACGACCCGCAAGCGCTGCCCTTGTCGCAACAGCTTTCACCCGATCACGGTCACGAGCAAAAAGCGCACGGCTCAAGGGCAATACCCGCCAGACCAACCCGACATACAACCGCCAGCCGGCGACCTCACGCAAAAATGGAACTACGCAGTCTTTATTGGTCAAGGTGTGATCAACGTCAAAGGCAGCTACCCGAACTGCGTTCTCCCCAGAATGACCGATCGGTTGATTGCTGGGAGAATTCATAACAAGGTGACTTTACTTCGCCGCGACTACTAACAACGAGGATCGTACGTCCCACCATTCGGGCCAACTCTTGCTCACGACTTCTGGATCATTGATCACGATGCCCGAGATACGCAAAGCCAGCAACGACCAAGCCATCGCCAATCGATGGTCGTCATGAGTTAACAACTCGGCACCATGCATCTGGCTTTCATGAACTGGGCGAATCAAGATGCCATCGTCTTCTTCAACAGCGTCACAACCAACCATCTTGAGCCCGTTTACAAGATCACCGATTCGGTCACTTTCTTTATGCCGAATGAATCCGACCCCTGTGATGCGCGTTGGCGAATCAGCAAATGCCGCGACAACAGCCAGCGTCGGAACAAGATCTGACATATCAGCCATATCAATTTCAATTCCGTGCAACGAACCCGACGAGGTCACTTCAAGGGAGCGATCGGTTGTCCGTGTCGTGCAACCCATCGACTCAAGCACCTCAATAAAGGCTGCATCACCTTGCAGAGCGCGGTCACCGACTCCTAAAACTTTCACCGAACCGCCCGCAATCGCCGCAGCCGCCAACGGATACGACGCCGACGAAGCATCAGATTCAATGTCGTAGGTAGTTCCGATGTACCCACTTGACTCAACGCCAATGGTGTGATCGCCAATCGCAATACCTGTCGCGCTAAATGAACTCATCACCGAAGCGGTGATGGCCACATACGGACGCGACACCAAAGGCGAAGTCAACTGCAAGCGGATACCTTCAGGCAAATATGGACCGATCATCATAAGTGCCGACACATATTGACTACTGATATCGCCCGGAATCGAAACCGTTCCGCCATCAAGAGCATCACCAGAAACCCAGACCGGCAGATGTCCGGGTTGATCGACTGACTTCACTTGCGCACCGAGTTGTGCGAGTGCATCATGCAGAGGCTTCATTGGCCTGTGTCGCAACGGCGCATCGCCTGTGATCAACGAAGGCACGACCGACAGAGCGGCAAGCGCTGTCATAAAACGTGAAGTCGTTCCCGCAAGTCGTGCATTCAATTCGGCCCCACCATTTGGCCGTCCAGCCGAACCAACGATTGTTACGGTCGTGCCCTCAACAATGATTTCAACATGAAGAGCACGCAGGCAATCAATCATTGCCGCGGTGTCATCACCCGACGCGATGTTTTGCAAGGTACTTGTGCCATCTGCCAACGCCGCACACATGAGGGCACGATTCGCAATACTTTTTGACCCCGGAACCGACAACACTGCCTGAAGAGGCTGTGTTGCGGTGTCAAGAATCAAGCCCATTGTTTATTCGGCCAATCGCTGTACTGCGGGACGGAAACCTCGCGCCATCAGACCGCCTCGGAAAAGTTCGACGACAGAAGTTTCGACAAGAACTACCGCAATGCCACGGTCGCCTTCGACTGAGTGCACAACTTCAAAGTTCGGAATGTTGACGCCAAGTTCGGCGGCCAAAGTAAATACTTCTGCGGCTGCGCCAGCACGATCGGGAATGGGAATACGTACTTCTGAAAGTTCTTCCAATGCCTTCATTCGGCTCGGCAAATTGGCCCGGGCCTCTCGCGCCAAAGTCAGACGTCGCAACAGTTCAGTTCGATCGCCAGTCTCAACAGCCGACCGCATCGCGGTCAAGCCATCGATCAGCGACGACAAGGTGTTCACGATCGCTGTTCGATTTTCAGCACAGATATCTAGCCAAATAGCGGGATGCCCAGACGCGATACGCGTCATGTCACGAAAACCTCCGGCTGCCAATCGCAAAAGCGCCGCATGCTCGGTAGCTCGTGAATTCGCTACACCCATCAAGGTCGCCGCTGTGAGGTGCGGAACATGACTCACGACAGCGACAAGTTCGTCGTGTCGCTCTGGCTCGAGCCCAATCACTTCAGCGCCAAGATCACTCACAATGGCGGCGACTGTCGCGAATGCGGTATCAGATGTTGATGTCGTTGGCGTCAAAACCCATACTGCCCCAACAAAAAGCTCGGGGTCGGCGCCGTCAAGGCCTTCAAGCTCACTGCCCGCCATCGGATGTCCGCCGACAAAACGAGGATCACTGATTTCGCGAGCAACACCAGCTTTCACGCTGCCCACGTCAGTGACGATGCCCTTGGTTTCGCGCAAGGCTCGTTGCACCTGATCAGTCACGGCTGTCACAGGGACCGCCACGAATGTCACTTCAGAGTTGGCATCTATTCCGCTATTCGAAATAATGCCTCGCTCGAGTGCCTCATTCACGCGGTCTGGGTTGTGGTCCTCGCCAGAAACAATCCAACCGCGCTCACGCAGAGCAACACAAATCGATCCGCCGATGAGACCTAAGCCAAGAACCGAGGCCCGTCGAGATGTTGCGACGTTGCTGTTACTCATGCTCTGAATCGTATCTTTGTGCCACAAGCGCTACTGCCTCAGTTAGCAACCGCAACTCAGGCTGGGTCAATTCACGCCACTCGCCTGGCTTCAAACGTCGATCACTCAATGGTCCGATACGCGTGCGAACGAGACGTGTCACTGGATGCCCAACCGATTCGCACATCCGACGAACCTGACGATTTCGACCTTCGTGAATCACGATGCGCAAAATTCCGGGCGACGGCTGAGCAACTTTGGCCGGAGCAGTGAGTCCGTCCTCGAGTTCAACTCCATCGCGCAAGCGCCGAATCGCCCCTTGGTTCACCTCGCCACCTGCGACTTCGGCGAGGTATTCCTTTTCCACACCATGGCTCGGATGAGCGATGCGATTAGCGAGTTGACCATCATTGGTCATGAGCAACAAACCCTCAGTATCCACATCAAGCCGACCGACCGAAAAGACACGCGGCTCTGCAGGAACATAATCGACAACAATCGGGCGACCGTGAGTGTCGCTTGACGTCGTCACGACTCCGACTGGTTTGTTGAAGAGGTAATACACCAATCCCGGACGAACACCAATTTCGACTCCGTCAACGGCAACTACATCAACTTCAACATCAACACGTCGACCAAGTTCAGCAAGAACTCCGTTCACCATTACCCGACCTTCAGCAATGATGTCCTCGCACACGCGACGAGATCCGAAGCCATGAATGGCCATCACCTTTTGTAAGCGTTCACCTTGCGGTAGTTGCTTCGACTGCGCAGCCAGTTGCTCCCAGAGCGGAGGCTCAGGCTCCCGGTTCGTCATGTGCAGCCTCGGCTGGCTGGGCGACGGGAGTTGCTACTTCAACGATCGGCGCAACGTCGTCAGACTTTGAAATGCGCAACCCGACTTCGAGTGCTTCAACAATGTCGGCACCGGGCAAGAACTCAACAATCGGTGGCAAATCATTCACCGAGTTAATACCGAGCTTTTCTAAGAACGCTGGAGTTGTCCCCCAGAGCACTGCCTGGCCCGGACCCGGGTCGCGTCCGATCTGATCGATGTATCCACGACTTTGCAACGTACGCAAAACACCATCAGGATCGACTCCACGGATTGAGGCAATCTGTGCACGCGACAAAGGTTGCTTATACGCAACGATGGCCAGCGTTTCAAGAGCTGCGCCCGATAAACGCGCGCGTTGCCCATCAAGGATGAAGCGTTCAACATACGCAGCTACATCAGGGTGGGATTGATAGCGATATCCACCGGCGATTTGCACGAGTTGAAACCCGTGGCCGGCTTCTTCATAAGCAGATGCCAAAGTTGCACACAAACTTTCGACAACCGGAGCTGGTTGCTGCAAAATTTGCGAAAGCAACTCGAGCGGAACAGGATCGCTCGCCACCAAGATGATGGCCTCAAGAGCACGCACGAGTTCGGCGTCAATGGGCGCCGATTCTTGTTGCGCAGTCGTTTCTAATTCAGTTGTTTCAGTTGTTTCACTCATCGTTAAACCTTGTCTTTAGCCTTCGTAATCGTCAATTGGTAGCGAGCCAACGGAGACCGACTCGTCGTCACCAACCCACACAATGTCAATGTCGCCAAATCGCTCTGCTTGCTCGAGTTCAACAAACCCTTGCTTGAAAAGTTCAAGCAATGCCAAGAACCGCACAATGATTTCGAGTCGATCAACAAAATCGGCGGTGAGGTGTCTGAAACTGATGCGACGAATTCGCGGCAATTCATCAATCAATTCAGCAAGTGCATCAGAGACGTTCGCCTTTATGACGCCGACATGATACAGATCGACATGCGGGACGACCTTGGGTGTGACAGCACGCATGTACGCCGCGAGCATTTGCTTGGGCTTCACACCTTCGAGAAGGTCGGGCATCAGTTCAGCGAAACGTTCATCTGGACCAGATCGTCGGGGGTATGAACGATCGGCAGCATCCGCAAGCTGAGCGAAAACTTGGCCCACATCTTTGAAGGTCTTGCACTCAAGGAGTCGTGCCAACAACAGGTCGCGCTCTTCCCACAGACCCAACTCTTCATCGATGTCGATGTCTTCGCGACCTGGCAACAAACGACGAGCCTTCAATTCGACCAAGGTCGCGGCGATCAACAAGAACTCAGTCGCCAACTCAAGGTCGAGCGAATCAAGTTTGGCAATTTCGGCCAAATACGAATCGACGATGATCGACAAGTTGATCTCGTAGATATCAACTTGCTCTTTCAAAATGAGGTGCAACAGCAGGTCGAAGGGTCCCTCAAATACTGGGGTGGAAACGTCGACAGCCATCGCTTTGAGGCTAATCGCCGGAGCGGGCTCGGAGCAGGTAAAACGGCAAAAACCGGCCACCAATCAGAACCAAATAAGCCCCAGGAACTGATTGTGCGCCGTTATCCTTGACCCGTGCCTCGCGTCCTGTCTTGTATCCAACCCACCGGAGTCGTCCATTTGGGCAATTACCTGGGAGCTCTGCGCAATTGGGTCGTTGGCCAGCACGAATGCGACGCCTTCCATGGCATTGTCGACCTGCATGCCCTCACCGTGACCGATCGTCCGGGCGTTTTGGGCACGAGCACACTCGAATTAGCCGCCACTCTCTTTGCAGTCGGACTTGACCCCGAGGTCGCAACAGTTTTCGTCCAGAGCCATGTTCCCGAGCATGCCCAATTGGGCTGGGTCATGGAATGCACCGTGTCATATGGCGAACTCAGCCGCATGACCCAGTTCAAGGACAAGTCAGCCAAGCGCGAAGCCGACTTCGTATCAGCTGGTCTCTTCACCTACCCAGCTCTTCAAGCCGCCGACATTTTGTTGTATGACGCTGACGAAGTTCCCGTCGGCGAAGACCAACGTCAACACATCGAAATCACGCGCGATATCGCGATGCGATTCAACGGACGTTTTGGCGACACCTTTGTTGTGCCCAAGATTGTGACTCCACGCGCCGGCGCCAAGGTCACCGATTTACAAGAACCCACCGCCAAGATGTCGAAGTCGTCAAACACCGATGCCGGAATTGTGTACGTGCTCGACGAACCCGCCGCAATTCTGAAAAAGTTCAAACGCGCCGTGACCGACTCTGATGGCGAAGTGCGTTTTGATCGTGCCGAAAAGCCTGGCGTGTCAAACCTGATTGAAATCTTGGCGGCATGTACCAGTCGTAGTCCGCAACAGGTTGCTGCCGAATACACACAGTACGGTCCTCTCAAGGCCGATGCTGGTGAAGCCGTCGTTGCGATTCTTGCGCCTATTCAGCATCGTTATCACGAACTCATGGGCGACAAGGCTGAACTCTCACGCTTGCTACGTACTGGTGCCGAAAAGGCCCGTGCAGTTGCGTCAGCAACACTTGAGCGCACGTACAACAACATCGGTCTACTCCCACCCGAGTGACACGGGCTACTAACCCGCTTGATGCCTTGTCGTCAGGCAAATGCGGTTACCTTCAGAGTCCTTAATTTCTGCCACGAAACAAAACTCTGCTTCGGTTTTTTCAAGCAAGATCTCTGAACCGAGTTCAACTGCTTTTCTCAGCACCGTATCAATGTCTTCAATGAGCAAGTAGAGAAAAACTCCGTCGATAGATGGCTTGTACACATCTCCCTGGACGAGCGCTCCACTAATTCCTACGCCATTTTCTTCGTACGGGAAGAACGCCATGTCATAACCATGAATCGAGCCGCGCTCAAATTCAATGTCAAGCAGTGCTTGATAAAAGCCAACAGCTCGTTCCATATCAACGACGGGAATTTCAAAGAAAGCTCCAAAATTGACTGCCATGATTCAAGAATAGATGATCCGAACCTTGGCCCGAAGATCAGCAAGCACCGGTCAATATTCAGCGATGTCAATGATCACCGCGTGCACCACTAGGCGGTACTTCACGCTGTTTGGCGGATGACAAGCAACGAGTGAAAGAGTTTGGTCGTTTGACGTTGACGCATAGAGCAACGGATCTGTTGGCAAGCGAATATCAACGCCCGTCACGCGATAGGTATACAACTTTTTCCCAATCGTCAAATAAACGAGCGAATTGACCCCGAGTTTGTCAAGATTCCTAAATTCGCGACCGTGAGAAGTACGGTGCCCGAAAATAGCAACGTTGCCCGGCTGATTCGGCGTACGTGACTCGACCAAGTGCGCCGGGTCAATGTCGACGTACTCAGTACCATCGCGCACAAGCGACGTCAGACCGATTTGCGGAATTGAGATATTCCCCGGAAAACCTTCGGACTCTGGCAACGAATTAGTTGGAGCAATGAGCGTCGAAACCTGGGGACTTCCCACAAACCATCCAAAAATGTCCACGATCAAGTCGGCTCCACCGTACGAATAAAAAGAAACACCCCGAGTGCCCGTTGCCAGTTGCGCATGGTTCGGCGCAGTCACACCAGCCCTATTGGCATTGAGGTTTGACGAATCAGGGCGTGCTCGACCCGCCGGATAAGCGGTCACAAAACCCTCGCCAAGGGCGCGAGTCATCGTGACATTCAAGGCCACGGCCGAAGCGCCCGTACTCGGAATTCCCGTCTGACTGGCTGTGCCTACTTCGACTGTCCAGTCGTGGTGCAACGCAACTTTTTCACCAAGTGGGTTGGGTGTTGATCGCGTATCAAGCAAGCGTGTCGGCGACACTGGCACGAATAGTCCGTCTTCACTCACTGCCGCTGATGTACCGCTGTAATAACCCATGATGTCAACGAGCAAATCACCACCGGCATACGAATAAAACTCAACACCCGTCGCGCTTGGTTTGACGATCACTTGATTGGCGATTGTTTGACCCGAGAATGAAATATTGATATTTGATGTTGTGCCCGGATCTTGTCCTGCGGGATATGCCGACCAAAAGCCAAAGCCGTTGGCACGTAACCGCGAATTGACCGCCGTGACGTTCAAGACCAGACCTTCTGTGTCTACTGGTATCCCAGCAGGCAACGGCAAACGCACCACACGACCTTCACCTACCGTCGCGTTACCTCGAGTGTCAAGTAAGCGTTGCGGCGTGAGCGGGATAAAGCGACCAGCTCTTGTTGCTCCTGACGAGCTGTAATAACCAAAGACATCAACCAATAAATCTGCAGCGATCGATGTATACAAGCCAATTCTTCCATCGCCACCCAAGCGGACAGTCACAAGGTTGGCCACCATTTGCCCACTGCGTTGAATGTTGACATTTGAAGTATTGGGCAAAGACGGATCCCCCCACGGGAAAACCGTGACATACCCTTCACCTTCAGGATTAACGACCGTGACGTTGAGAACGACTGCAGTCGCCGTATTTGGGACACCTGCCAAACCACTGATGAGAACCGGGTTGTATGAACCAGTAGCCGCCTTGACAGAAAGTCGGGTATCTAAAACTCGAGTTGGTGAAACGCCACGAAATGCCGATGCACCCACGGGTGCAGCCGAAACCGATTGTGACCCGATCGTCGAGCCCACAAAGAACGTTGACGAAAGAAGCAAACCAACGACTAAGTGCCGACTCAACGATGTGATCAAACGCGTACGGCGGGGCGGTGACTTCTTCATAGAACTTACAGATCCTAGAACAACAACAGGGGCGACGACTATTTTTGAACTAGATCTGATCTGCTTGTCGCAATAGATGAACAATCGGGTCATTTCTTGACGATTCATTCGACCAATCAAGAAGTCGTAGCGTCTCATCGCTTGAACCAGCCTCACGGCACAAATTCAAACCGATACTTTCGTGATCGTGATACAAGCGAAATCTGGTACCTACAGGCCCAACAACGGTGGCAATCACTCGCCCCAATACTCCTAGATCACTCTCTGCTTTTCCGATGTCATGCAGCAATGCCGCCGCAACTTGATCTCGCGTAAAGGCGGGGTGCATCTGCGTAAATCGGCGAGCAACTTCGATGGAATGACGTTGATCATAAGATTTCATCCGTTTCCACAATTTGTATTCATTTTCTAGCAACTTTTCATTCACCCACGCAACATCAATTGCCGGTGGCATGCGTCGTGAAAGTGACGTGACGAAGCGACGAATTAAATGCCGACTATGGGCGACGACCGTTGGCATCACGAGCCGCGCGACACACTTGCTCGTGGATGGGCCGTGCGGTATTGATCAATCAGACGTTCTTGTGACACACGGGTGTACACCTGCGTCGTCGAAATCGAGACATGACCGAGCATTTCTTGGACGATGCGCAGATCGGCGCCATGATCAAGCATGTGTGTGGCGCACGAGTGGCGCAAAACATGTGGAGACAACTGCGCAGTCAGACCAGCCTTGGCTCCAGAACGCGACACAATGGCAAAGGCCGCCTGTCGCCCGAGCCTTCCGCCACGATTATTCAAAAAGATCGCCTCAGCGTCTCCTCGCTTCAGCCATCGAACTGGTTCAAGTTTTTCTCGCCCATCGCGCAACCAAAGATCAACGGCTTCTCGAGCACACTTGCCTACCGGAACCAATCGTTCTTTAGAGCCTTTGCCATACAAACGGACAAGTCCAGCATCAAGATCGAGATCGCCCATCGACAAACCGCATACTTCTGAGATTCGCGCGCCCGTGGCATACAACAATTCGAGCAGAGCGCGATCACGAAGAGCCACAGGTTCAGTTCCCGTGACTGCAGCGAGCAAACTTTCAACTTCATCTTCCGACAATGGCTTGGGGATTCCTGCCGGGACCTTGATCCCATCAAAATCGGCGGTCGGATCATCATTCCGCATCCCTTCAGCTGTCATGAAGCGATGCAACATCCGAATCGCAGCCATATGCCTAGCAACACTTGATGCTGCTGCACCCGATGAACGCTGCTTTGATACCAGTCGATTGATATCGGCAAGTTGAACCCGATGAAGATCGGTCTTTTGTTCGTGTAACCACTCGCAATAATTCGTCAAATCACGACGGTACGCCTGCAAGGTGTTTTGTGAACGGCCGCGTTCGGCAAGTAGCCACGACAAGAACTCTTCTACTTCAATCGGGACCGATTCGGTGATGTCCACGAATAATTACTTTACGACAGAATCAAGACCGCGAAGTCGGCGATCGGCAAGCAATAAACCGATTGTTGACTTCGCGTCGGCAATTTCTCCGCTCACGACCATCGCCACAGCTTCATCAAAAGGAACTTCGAAGACTTCCATATGGTCTTCTTCGGGTCCGTGAGTTTCTTGACCCACATGTGAAAGACCAGTCGCCAGATACACGTGCAAAACCGAATCGGTCATGCCAGTCGACGGATAGAACTGATGAAGCAACTCAAGATTGGTTGCGGTATAACCAGTTTCTTCCGCGAGTTCCCGAATAGCCGTCACTTCAGGGGCCTCGCCTGGAATGTCGCGCATTCCGGCAGGTATTTCAATAATGACTCGGTCGAAGGCTGCCCGATATTGCTTGACCAAGACGACAAACGGTTCGCCTGCGTCGTTGTAGCGAATCGGCACAACCGCCACCGCTCCGGGCGAACGCACAATGTCGCGCGTAAACGCTTCACCATTGGGCGCTACAAAATCACCGACAACGACTTTCCAGATATATCCGTCGTACATCTTGCGATCGCCGAGATGACGAAACGTACCCATGAGTTCACCCAGTGTTGATTCAGACGTTGATTCAGACGTTGACTCAGATCGTGAATCAGACAGAACGAACCTCGTCACGATTCGCCACTGCGTCAGCCGGTCGGCCAACACTGGCCCGATACTGCAACGAAGCGCCGATCATCTCGCGGAACAGCGGGTGCGGACGGTCGGGACGGCTCTTGAACTCGGGGTGAGCCTGCGTACCGACCCAGAACGGGTGATCTTTCAATTCGATGAATTCAACCAAACGACGATCGGGTGACGTTCCGCTGCACACAAAGCCCGACGACTCAAAACGAGTGCGGTACTGGCTGTTGAACTCGTAACGGTGACGGTGACGCTCACTCACCACGCTTTCGCCATAGGCATTGGCAACTTTGCTACCTGGCTCTAAGACTGCATAGTAAGCACCAAGACGCATCGTGCCGCCCTTGTCGGTGACATCGCGCTGGTCATTCATAATGTCAATCACGGGATGCTGAGTCGACGGATCAAATTCTGTTGAATGTGCATCGGTCATTCCCAGGACATGGCGAGCGTACTCAATTGTCATGACTTGCATTCCGAGGCAAAGACCAAGACACGGAAGATTGTTTTCGCGAGCAAACTCGGCCGCTGCAATTTTTCCTTCAACTCCGCGAATGCCAAAGCCACCAGGAATCACCATTCCGTCGAGTTCGCTCAATCGACCAGCAGCCAGAAGACCTTCAACTTCCTCGGCCTGAATCCAATCGATCTCGACGCTCGCACCATGATGGAAACCGGCGTGCTTAATGCTTTCTACGACTGACAAGTACGCATCGTGCAATTCGATGTACTTACCAATCAAACCAATGCGCACGGGCTTGGTGGCATTTTCAACCATCGTCACCACGCTCTGCCATGACGAAAGATCTGGCTTTGCTTCAATCTGCAAAACATCGCACACCACAGTGTCAAGACCTTCGTCGTGTAATACCAATGGCAATTCGTAAATGTTGCGCACGTCAGCAGCGTTCACAACAGCGCGCTCATCTACGTCACACAAATTTGAAATCTTGCGTTTCAAGCTTGGGCTCAACGATTCTTCACTGCGACACACAATGACATCGGGCTGGATTCCGCGACTACGAAGTTCGGTCACCGAGTGCTGTGTGGGCTTGGTTTTCTGCTCACCCGACGGACCTATAAAGGGCACCAAAGTCACGTGGATATAGCACACATTTCCGCGGCCGGCTTCTTTGCGATATTGGCGAATTGCCTCCAAAAACGGGAGGATTTCGATGTCGCCAACGGTGCCACCAACTTCAGTGATCACCACATCAACATCATCAGATGCCATACGTCGAATACGACGCTTGATTTCATCGGTGATGTGAGGAATGACTTGTACGGTCTTGCCGAGGTAATCACCGCGTCGTTCAGCCGCAAGCACGGCCTGATAAATCGAACCAGTTGTTGCGTTTGAATTACGCGAAAGATTTTCGTCAATAAAACGTTCGTAGTGGCCAAGGTCAAGGTCGGTTTCTCCACCATCGTCGGTGACAAAAACTTCTCCGTGTTCAAACGGGTTCATGGTGCCCGGATCGATGTTGATGTACGGGTCGAGTTTCTGCATAGTGACACGCAGACCACGCAATTTCAGAAGTCGACCGAGCGACGAGGCAGTCAAACCTTTACCTAAAGAACTTGCAACTCCACCAGTCACAAAGATGTGCTTCGGCATTTTGACCTCCCGTTTGGCTAATCCAACTACGGGAAACCACCTTACAACTATTCCCGACGCCCATACGCTCTACTGCGATCTTCGAGGAGGAAATCTAAAATTCTTTTGAACTAATCGGTGGTGACCCGAGAATCGAGCAGTTCTTTGGCGTGACGGCGAGCCGCCGTACTGTCGGGTCGACCCGACAACATCCGAGCGATTTCGTCGACCCGGCGTGCACCAGAAACTTCAGCAGCACTTGCCAAAGTGACTTCGGCACCCGAACGTTCGACGATGTTTTTCTCAACAACCACATGGTGATCAGCAACAGCTGCCACTTGAGCCAAGTGGGTCACCACGAATATTTGATGGGCTTTGGCCAGACGCGACAAGCTCTCAGCCATGGAATTGGCCGCCGAGCCGCCTATGCCAGCGTCAACCTCGTCGAACACCAAAATGGGAGGACCTTGGGTGAGGACCATTCGGATGGCGAGCATCGTGCGAGCCAATTCACCGCCCGAAGCAACTTTGCTCAGCGGAGCCGCTGGCGTTCCGGGGTTGGCCGCCAGCATCATCGTGACGTCGTCGGCGGGGTCGTCTCCCCCGACCTCAACACCAACAACTGCACGTTCCATCGCCAACTGGTTGAGGTGGCCCGTAATGGCCGATCCAAGAGCCTTCGCGGCTCCCTTACGGACCTTGGCGACTTTGGCCGCGGCTTGGCGCTCACGGCGCTCGACGTCGAATCGCTGTTTCTCAAGAGCCTCAACCCGTATCTCGAATGATTGCAATTCATCAAGGCGTTGCGACGACTCATTCAGGTATGCCAGCACCTCGGCCAGAGACTCGCCGTATTTACGCCGCAATTCGCGCAGGCTTTGCCGACGTTGACGCACTTCATCAAGTCGCTCGGGATTATCTTCACAGTTTTCTCCAATACTGCGAATATTGGATGCGGTGTCGGTGATTTCGGCGACGATGTCGCGCAATCGCACGACCTCTGGTTCGAACGGCGATCGGTTTTGTAGTGCGGCAATAACCGAACCCAACACATCAAGCAATCCGTCATCGTCGTTGATGCCGCCGAGAGCTGTTTGCGCTGCTTCTCGGTGCGCAGTGGCATCAGCCAAAACATCTTCTTCAATTTCAAGTACTTGTTCTTCATTGGGATCGTCGAGCGACGCCGCCAAAATCTCTTCAACTTGGAATTTCAGTAGATCAATTTCACGGGCCCGCGCCCTGGTGTCTCCGCCGAGCGCCGCCAACGACGCGTCAATTTCGGTCAGTTGTGCTCGGGCTTCACGCAGCCCCGTTAAATCTGTTTTCGCAAACTCGTCAAGCGCTGCGCGTTGCACCGAAGCCGACAACAAACTTTGATGCGTGTGCTGACCATGCAGGTCAACCAATTTCAAACCGATATCGGCAAGTTGACCAACCGTCGCCAAACGACCGTTCACATAAGCCCTCGAGCGACCATCAAGTGGAACCACTCGACATAGAACGACTTCTTCATCGCCAGTAACAAAACGACCTTCAACTCGTGCCTCGGTAGCCCCAGCCCGCACGCGACCGGCATCGGCCCGACCACCCACCAAAAGACTGATGGCTTCAACCAACATGGTTTTTCCGGCGCCAGTTTCGCCAGTCAGAACTGTAAGACCGTTGCCAAGAACAAGATCTAAACGATCAATGATTCCGAGGTCTTCTATGTGCAATTCACTCAACATAAGACAGTGACCAACTCTTATCGATCAGCCAAACCGAATTTGGCTTTAAGAATCTGATGGAACCGTTGCGGTTGCATCCGCACAAACAATGCTGGTTGGTCCGACGCCGAGCACGTCACCGATTCGCCACCTTCAAGTGAAGCCACTTCTTGACCATCAATGGCCAAGCCCACCGAACGCGAGCCGTCAACGTCGATCCGAATTGTTTCGGTTGGTCCAAGAACGAGCGAGCGATCGAACAACATGTGAGGGGCTAACGGCGTCAGCAACATCGCTTCAAGAGTCGGCGATACCACTGGTCCGCGAGCCGAGAGCGAGTACGCCGTTGACCCAGTCGGAGTTGCAACAAGGAGTCCGTCGGCTTGAAAAGTCGTAAATCGAGCGCCATCAATGCTGACGGCCAAGCGAACTGTTTGACCAGTGCGCTCTTTTTCGAAGGACGCCTCGTTCAATGCTCGCCACGTGGTCCGTGATTTGTCGTTCTTTTCGACTTCAACGTCAATTACTAAACGCTTTTCAATTTCGTAATCGCCAGCAAAGAATCGCTCTAAGGATGACACCAACTGTTCTGGCTCAACCTCGGCCAAATAACCCAAGAGGCCAACGTTGATACCCAGTACCGGAACTGCTGCTCCGTTCAACATCGTGACCGAACGCAACATGGTTCCGTCGCCACCAATACTCAACACCAATTCGGCCGATGCAATGTCGGCGGCCGTACATAGATCAACGTCAAGTCCGAGCGACCGGATATCAACCTCTTGCGCTACTGGCGCATGACCGTGCTTTCGCAGCCACTCAACGGCTTGGAGGGCGACGACTGGAGCTTCGGGCCGTTCAGAATGCCCGACGATGACGACCTTTTTGGGAGATGCAGACGTCATAGAGACATCTTCTCACGCACGGTGGCGTGTAAGAGGAACTCTTTGTTCCCTTCGGCCCCAGTAATGGGCGATGAAATGATCTGATTGACCGTCGCCCCAGCATTTTCACATGATTCACGCACCCCATCACAGGCTGCCTGGTGCAGTTCGGGGTCAGAAATGATGCCCTTGCCCTTCGAGACGTCGCGGCGCCCAACTTCAAACTGCGGTTTCACGAGCAACACCAATTCGCTTCCTGGTCGACACACCCCTATCAGGGCGGGCACCACCAGAGTGAGCGAGATAAAAGACAAGTCGGCGACGACCACATCGACTTCTCCTCCAATGTCGTCAATCGTCATGTCACGCACATTGAAACGTTCCATGACGGTGACGCGTTCGTCATCACGAATCTTGGGATGCAGTTGGCCATGACCAACGTCTAACGCAACAACATGGGTTGCGCCACGCTGCAACACGCAATCAGTGAAGCCGCCCGTTGATGCACCAGCATCGAGCACTCGACGACCAGATACATCAATGTCACATGTTTCGAGAGCTGCATCCAATTTCTCGCCACCACGACTCACAAAACGGGCCGGGGGTCCACTCACGACGACAGCATCGGCTGGATCAACTTGATGCGCGGCTTTTGAAGCGACTGCTCCATTGACCAAGATACGACCCGCCTCAATCAGTTCGGTTGCCTCGCGACGACCCGTCACCAGTTGTCGACGAACTAATTCAGTATCAAGACGTTGTCGACGAGCCATAAGAACAAGAATTGAAAGACGTCAGTGACTCAGGCCGAAGTGGTGTCAGTCGGTGCAGGCTGTGCTGAATTCTTTTTCGGCGAAGCCTTTGTTACTGGCGCCCTTTTCGCTGCAACCTTTTTGGGTGGCGATTTCTTGGCAGGCGCCTTCTTCACAGCGGCTTTCTTGGCCGGAACTTTCTTGGCAGGTGCAGCAGGCGCTGTCGTTCCGGTTGTCGTTGCAGTTGTCGTTGCAGCAGACGTCGTCGTTGCAGTCTTTCGCTTGGCGACCGAGTCGGCAACCGATTTTGCCGCAGTTGCCACCAACACCGCGCGAGTTGCTTCAAGACTGCGCGTCAATGTTTCAACTTGCTTCTCTAAATGATCAATGCGCTTGACGGCTTTGGTCAATTGCTTAGCCACTTCACGCTGAACCGCTTCACCAAATTGTTCAGCCGATTTACGGCCCGCTACTGCGACTTCAGCGATGATTTTTTCAGCATCGCGACGACGCTCTTCACCAGCTTTCAGTAACTCACGAACAAACTTTTCGGCGGCATCTGGTCCCATCGGGGAAACAGTGTCGAACAACTTTTTCATTGAGTTTTTGTTGATCGGGTTCTTGGCCATAACTAGACGCTACCCCGATTTTTCTCAGCCTTATTTCAGCAAGTAATCAGCCAAACCAGCGAGATTTGGCACGTCGATATCGAGCGTGGTTCCCTCAAACCAACCTGGTTGATCAGCCGGCATCACCCCTGCTGGCGTAACCCCCGACCGCACCAAGGCGAAACGACATCCGAGCGTCGTAGCAAAACCACCATCGGTTGATGGACGGTCACCAACCATGACGGCGTCGGGCCCAACACTTGGCTCGTACGCCCGCACCACATCGGCCATGGCCTGGTGGGGCTTGCCGGCAATCATCGGGTCAATTCCGGCCGCTGTCGAAATGGCCGCCAAAATACTGCCGCCGCCCGGGATCGGACCATTGGGGGTCGGGTATGTGGCGTCATCGTTTGTGCCAACGAGGCGCGCTCCCCGACGGATTGCCGTTGAGGCCCGTCGCATGATCTCGTAATCGAAATGGCGATGAAATCCGACAATGACCGTGTCGACCTGGGCGCCCCCTTCGACGTCCTCATGTGACACCGAAATAGCGCCAACTTTGGCGATGGCTTCGGCAAGCCCGGGTCCGCCACACATCAAAACTCGTTCGCCCGCGCGCAACAAATGGGCTCCGGCCATGGCCGAAGTGATCACGTCGCCAACCGCGGGTATTCCCACTTTTGATAGTGCAGCTTCTTGATCGGCCACCGTTGCCGACGAATTGTTCGTCACGAACAACACGCGATGGCCATGAGCGCGCAAACGTTCAACTGCGCGCGCCGAACCATCAATGGGTTGATGTGCCAACCACACCACGCCGTCGAGATCGCATAGCACCGGAAATTTATGAGAAATATTCATGACCCAGCGATCTTGTCACGCGCTCACCGACATCGGCGTGGCAATCTAGAGATGTGCCCCGTTTTGAACCTTTTCATGCTCTCCGTTACGCCTCAGCCGACCTGAATTTGGTTGCTGCTCCCCCATACGACGTTTTGTCCGAGGCCGATCGCGAAGCCTTGGCGCAACGTCATCCCAACAACATCGTGCACATCGATGTGCCCGTCGAATCTGACGGTCCTGGTCGTTATGACGCCGCTGGCGATGTCTTGGACAATTGGGTGACACAAGGCGTATTGGTTGAAGACGCCGAACCCTCATTCACGATTTATCGCATGACCTTTCGCGATGAAGCTGGCACCGAGCGTACAACTTTTGGTGTGATCGGAGCACTTGAAGTTGTTGACGAAGGTGCAGGTGGCGTGTTGCCCCACGAACGCACCACACCCAAGGCCAAGACTGACCGTCTTGATTTAACTCGCGCCACCATGACGAACTTGTCACCAGTGTGGGGCTTGTCGCTCACTGCAGGGCTCACCGAGTTGTTGCGGGCTCCCGGCGAATTGCTCGGAACCGTCGCCACCGAAGGTGTCACCCACACCATTGAGCGAGTGTCTGATCCGGCTCGTGTTGCCGCAATTTCGCAAGCCGTCAGTTCAAACGAAGTGGTGATCGCCGATGGCCACCACCGTTACGCCATCAGTCGCACCTTCCGTGACGAACAGCGAGTGACCGATACCGGAAGTAATGGTTCGGCCGAACTCACCATGACGTATGTGGGCGAACTGATCGAAGAGCAATTGAGCGTTGAAGCGATTCACCGTTTGTACACGGGCATTGATTTTGCGGCATTACAAGCGACTTTTGCCAAGTTCTTTGAATTCGTTCCTGCCGGCAAAGTTGTTGCCTCGATTACCTACGACATGCAAGACAAAGGTGCGCTTGTACTCATCGATGATCAGGGCAATGGAACCTTCATGATTCCGCGACCTGAAATGTTCGCTGGTATTCGCGACCTCGACGGCGCACGACTCGAGCATGCACTCGCCAACGTGTCACACGATGTGAGTTATCAGCATGGTGTCGGACTTGTTGTCGACATCGTCGCTTCAGGAAAAGCAGCAGCAGGCGTCTTGATTCGTCCAGTGACTGTTGCCGAAATTCAGCGAACCGCCGATGAAGGACTGCTCATGCCGCCGAAATCGACGTTCTTCACACCCAAGCTGCGCACCGGTCCAGTCGTGCGACCACTTCACTAACGACCACTGCACTAAAACTTCTCACGTGCGTGAGGCGTCGAAGATTCCTTGAATGGTTGAGTCGAGAGTTGCGTTGAATTCAGCTTCGCTCTGCTTGGCCGACAAACCTTCGGTGAGTGCTCGCGAGAAGCTGGCGATCACGCCATGGTTGCGCGACAAACGTTGATTTGATTCTTCACGGCTGTAACCACCCGACAAAGCAACGACACGCAACACGCTCGGGTGGTTCACAAGTTCTTGGTAGAAGTCATCAACTTCAGGCAATGTGAGTTTCAACATCACGGGCTGATCAGCAGGCTGAGCATTCAGTTCGGCCAACAAAGCAGCCTTCAACAACACTTCAGCTTCTTTTTTGGTTGCACTGTTGATGTCAACTTCGGGTTCGATGATCGGCACTAAACCGGCGGCCAAAATCTGGCGACCAACGGCGAACTGCTGAGCAACAACCGCGTCGATGCCAGCCTTATTGGCTTCTTTGATGACCGAACGCATCTTGGTGCCAAAGATGCCCTTGCCGGCGCCCTTCGCAAGCAATGCATCAAGTTCGGGCATGGGCTTCATCAACTGCACGCCATTTGCGTCGTCGGCCAAACCTTTGTCGATCTTCAAGAACGGAATGACACCTTTGGTCTTCCACAAATAGTCGGCGCTTCCCTGACCTTCGATGTCGCGGTCCATGGTGCCCTCAAAAAGAATGGCGCCCAGAACTCGATTGCCACCGAATGACGGGCTCGTTACCATGCGGCTGCGCATGCCGTGAATGAGGTCGAACATTTGAGCATCGCCCGAGTACTCATTTTCTTCGATGCCGTACAGGCGAAGAGCTTTCGGAGTACTTCCACCACTTTGGTCAAGTGCGGCGATGAAGCCGTCTCCACTGCGCATGCGGGCTAACTGCTCTTGGTTCATGTGGGAAGTCCTTTGTCGGCTATGGCTACGAAACCGTGGTGTTGCCAAGCGTAGTCGTCACTCCAGCGCCGATCCCAGCCTCTCGAGGTGGCGTGTGACGAGTTTCTTGACCTTGGCTTTCTGACGGGTGGGCACAACATCAGTCGCCACCACTTCGGTGCGACTACCCGTACCACCAGCGGTTTTAAAGAAGCGACGCGAAACCGCACCAATGACAACCACTTCATCGCCTGTCGTCAGAGCAAGGATTTCATCGGGTTTGGCCGGATCAAAAATGGACACGGGCACCGAACGAGTCGGTTCGTCCTCGTGACGAGTCGTCACTTCAAGACCAATGACTGATGATCCCGAGTTCAGGTCACGAGCCACTGGTTCACTACTCAAAGAACCTCGCACAATAACTACGTTGACCCCAATGTTTTCAACGGTTGACATACAACACCTTTCAGACAGATCGTCACATGACGACGGCCTGTTGTGTGCTGATGGTCCCCTGGTGCGGTGAACAACTAACGAAGTTTTACAAAGATGCGAGACGTTCAGAAACGTCGGCGTATTCTTTGTCGTGCAGAGCAACGCGCTGGAAGAACTCGCGGGCCTTTTGCACATTACCGGCCTTGTCGTACAGATCACCTAAGACATACCACTGCTTCAAGTGATATTCATGAACGCGACGCGGAATTGCGGCCACTTTCAACATCAGCTCAATGGCGTCTTTCAACTCTCCACGATCTGACAGCGAACCGGCTGCAACCATGCGACCTTCAGCCATGACTTCGGGCGACGGTGACAATTCTTTGAGTTCGGCCCACACAGCATCAACATCGCTCCAACGGCGTTGGGCGCGATAACAGTCAGCCAATACGGGCATATCTTCAATGTGTAGGCGAATCGAGCGAGCAAGCTCAAGCGCCGCGGTGGCATCGCGCCACTGACCCATGCGATAACTCGCGAGACCAATCACTTCATGAACTGCAGCCACACCAGAGAGTTCTTTGGTGAGTGATTTAGCAATGCGCTTAGCCTCTGAATAACGCTCACGCTCTAACGCGATTTGCGCAGCCTTCAAACGACCACTTAAACGATTGGCACGAACGGGCTCGAGAACCTTGGCGACATCTGCCTTGGTCTGAGGATCTAATTCGTCTTCATCTTTTGGTCGCGCCGACACAGTGCGTCGCGGTGCGAGCGCTCGGCGCACTGCACCTTCGGCAGCATCGCGGACTTCATCTTCAACTCGGCCTTCATCAACCCAGGTTTCGGCTTCGCGTGACACCGGAGTTTGTTCGCGGTCTTTACGCACTTCACCGCCGCCACGTGAGCGCACGGCTTCACGACGACGTTCGGCTTCGTTCTTTGGTCCGCGTGGTGCGAAGTCTTCACGGCGAGGTCCACTACGCCTGTCATCTCTGTTTCTGGCATCACGGCTGTCATCACGACGCGGACCAGATGGACGACCAGCGCCTGCACCATAACGACGAGGCGCGCGATCACGATCGCCACCACGTGAGTCAGAGCCTGAATCATCACGACGAGCCGGTCGATCACCGAACTCGCGGCGTGGTGCACGATCACGGTCACCAAAATCACGGCGAGGGGCACGATCACGATCGCCACCACGAGAGTCAGAGCGGTCGTCACGACGAACCGGTCGGTCACCATATTCACGACGCGGCCCACGATCACCAGAAGGTCGGTCACCAAAATCGCGGCGCGGTGCACGGTCACGATCGCCGAAATCACGGCGCGGTGCACGATCACCAGTCGGTCGATCACCGAACTCGCGACGCGGTGCACGATCACGATCGCCACCACGAGAATCGCCACGTGAATCATCACGACGAACGGGACGATCACCATATTCACGACGCGGACCACGATCGGCTCCTGGACGACGATCTCCGGTTGGACGATCGCCACCACGGGAGTCGCCACGTGAGTCAGATCCGTAGCGGCGAGGAGCCCGATCACGATCGCCGCTAGGACGGTCACTGCTCGGACGACGATCGC
>Ga0255107_1000024_pt1 | contig 43392 bp, 28 predicted proteins | sample Law_Cont_RepC_8h_FD_188457 | JGI IMG/M metagenome (GOLD analysis project Ga0255107, IMG submission 188457) | Freshwater microbial communities from St. Lawrence River, New York, United States - Law_Cont_RepC_8h | ecosystem: Environmental > Aquatic > Freshwater > River | place: USA: New York... | reverse complement strand
ATCTGTGCCAGGAGGTGCTTGCAAATTTGCAAACTGAATAGGACGATACGCTTGTGTGATATTTGCATAAAATTCTGTGGATGCCCCTACATGATATTCAGCACCAATACCAGCCATTACAAAACGTCTGCTTCTTTTAATATTTTGTAGTTCAATAGGAGATCCATTTGTATCAAAACCAATGCGGCCTGCTGCTGCGCCTTCTAAATACTCCATTCTTATACCTGGAATCAGAATAAATTTATTATTGAGTCTAAAAATATTTTCTGCAAATGCGGCTACATTTTTTGATGTAAATAAAATTGAATTGGGAAATGCAGCTTCTACTGTAACATCATAGTCCGAACCTTTAGTGCCTTTGCCTTCTGCATCTCTATGTGTATTTCCGGTGTAGGCTCTTACACCAAATGAAATATTTTGTTCCTGTTTACCTAGTTGATAGGCTGTTATAAATCTACTTTCTATTCCGTAATTTCTATACTGATCTAGATTAACAACCCTATTAGCGTAAGAATTAGTAGACTGGTTAATTGCATCTTTTACTTGAATAGATTGCATAAACCCAACACTATTACGGTTACCAATAGTGCCAAATAATTTTGTATTCCACCTCGTTTGTTTATTCAATTCATAATTCACTATAATAGCAGTTGTCGTCCAAGTAATATCAAACCAGTTTCTTCCTCTCTCACTTTGCTGTGCATTAGTTGCAATTTGTTGATCGGTTAATCCGCCAGGTTGTTTACTGCGGATATGTGAATGCATGAGTTCAAATGTTACTACTAGATTATTTTTAAATTGATGGGTGATTGTTGCAAAGCCCGAATTGGTATAATAATTATTATTATCGCGCCAACCATTTGCACTTCTATGATCAAAAAAAGAATAATAATGCGTGTTACCTTTTTTACCACCTATTGCTTGGTAACTATTAAAAAGTCCAAAGCTACCAATGGTTTGCTGCGTTTCAAAGGCTAACGGTTTATTAAACTCATTGCCATTACGCAAAATATAATTGACTAGACCACCAAATTGTGGACCATACTGTAAAGCACCCTGACCTCTAACAATTTCTATGCGTTGTACTGCTTGTAATTGGGGATTGTAGTAAGCTTCGGGGTAACCAAATGGGTCAGCTGCTATATCGTAACCATTTTGACGCACATTAAATTCCCAACTTCTATTGGGGCTAAGTCCACGCGACGCAATTCCAATTTGGATGCCACTTCCATCACTTTCCCAAATATGAATACCTGGCACTTTCGAAAGCACTTGACGCATATTATTGGTGGAGACATTTCCTTGCACATTATTTAAAATAATGAGGGAATTTTTTTTGCCCGCATAAATATTAGTGCCAACAATTTCGGGCATTTGCGCATAATCACTTTTACTGTTTTTACCGACAATTGTTACATCAGGTAAATATTTAATATGTGAACTATCGTTGGTTTGTTGCGCTGATGCTAATAACGGAAATATAAAACTCAATAATTGCCAAAATAGGATGCTCTTTGCCCACATATCACTTTATTTTTTGCAAATTTGAACCTTTTAAACCGGGTGCATTTACGGATTTAGATAAAGCGTTTATGTAATTGGGAAAAAGAAGGATAATAGCTATATTTATCGCATGGCAAGCAGCAGTTTAAACAAAAATATAGCCCTATTAACCAAGCTAGAAAGCTATATCGAATTGTATCAAAAACTAAATGAAACAATTTCTGGAGAAACCATTGGCTGGCATATAGCGCATAGTTGTCAAGTAATCAATACTATAACAAATGCTATTGTTCATTCAGATGCTTCAAAAGCAAAACCAAAATTTAGCTTCTTATACCACCTGATAATGCTAACCAATCACATTCCGAGGGGTAAAGTAAAAGCACCCAACATTGTTATTCCTAAAAATACAATTACGAAGACCGAAATTGTGGAAGAAATCGAGCTTGCAAAAGCTAATTTGCAAACACTCGCCTCTACACATCAAAATAAATATTTTACCCACCCTATTTTTGGTGATTTAGACGTGCCTAAAACACTCAAATTTTTTACGGTACACACCAACCACCATTTAAAAATTATACAAGACATTTAATAGAGATTATGAAAAACAAAGCGCCAGAATTAACATTCAAATATTTAAAAGAAGATTTACCTGCTGGTCTTGTTGTTTTTTTAGTTGCCTTACCACTATGCTTAGGCATTGCACTGGCATCTGGAGCACCGTTATTTTCTGGTATCATAGCAGGTATTGTTGGCGGCATTGTAGTTGCCATAGCAAGTGGCTCTAACGTAAGTGTAACAGGTCCTGCAGCCGGTTTAACCGTTATTGTATTAAATGGTATTAATGATCTTGGAAATTATAACTTCTTCTTATTAGCGGTAGTGATTGCTGGTGTGCTACAAATTATTTTAGGCTACTTAAAAGCGGGTGTCATTGGTTATTATTTTCCGTCGAGTGTTATTAAAGGAATGCTAGCAGCAATTGGTATAATTTTAATTTTAAAACAAGCGCCTATTGCAGTCGGTTATGTTAAAGGGCTAGCAACGCCTTATCATATTATGTCAATTGTAATTTCTACCTTATCCATTGGCATTATTTTAATTTGGGATTTACCGTTTATTAAAAAGTTTGCCATCAGTAAATGGGTACCAGGAGCACTCATAGCAGTGGTTGTAGGAACTGGCATCAACGAATTCATGGGCATTTATAATCCTGCCTTACAATTAGTAGACACACAACTCGTAAAACTTCCAGTTGCTGATTCGATCGGGCAATTTGCACAACAATTTACGTTTCCAGATATTTCAGGATTCTTACAACCAAAAGTTTATATACTAGCTGTAACCATTGCAATTATTGCAAGCCTAGAAAGTTTACTTAGTACAGAGGCCGGTGATAAACTAGATACTCAAAAAAGAATCACACCAACCAACCGTGAATTAAAAGCACAAGGATTAGGCAACGTTATTTCTGGCTTAATTGGTGGACTTCCCGTAACTGCTGTAATTGTAAGAACTTCTGCCAATGTAAATGCAGGTGCCAAAACAAAATTATCAGCTGTTATTCATGGTATATTTTTATTGTTAAGTGTAATTTTATTGGCTTCGATACTCAATAAAATTCCACTTGCTTGTTTAGCTGCTGTTTTATTAGTTGTAGGTTATAAACTTGCCAAGGTTTCTTTATTCAAGCAAATGTTTAAGCTAGGGTGGGAACAATTTATACCTTTTATAATCACCGTAGTAGCTATCCAATTTTCCGATTTATTAAAAGGTATTGCACTAGGCATGGTAGTAGCTATCTTTTATATTTTACGTGCTAATTACAGAAGAGATTATTTAATTCATCAAGACAAACAAAAAGAAGGTGGCTTAATTACGATTCGTTTAACAGAGCATGTAACTTTCTTAAATAAGGGCAGTTTAGCTATAAAGTTATCTGAAATTGAAAATGGAAGTACTGTCATTATTGATGGCTCCAATGCTCACTACATTGACTTAGATATTCTTGAAATTATCTATAATTTTAAAGAAACATCCACAGCAAAAAACATACATGTAGAACTTGTACATGTGCCTGCATTTAGAGGCAGCTTTGGGCACTAAGAATTTGTTAGCAGCTATTTGTACGAACAATATATTCTAAACACCTTGCTCCCAATCGAGCAGTGGCATTATCCTGATCGTATACAGGGTTTAATTCAACGATATCAAAACTTAATAACTTGTTTGATTGAATAATTAAATCAAGTGATTTAAAAACAATTTCAGGAGAAAATCCAAGGGGTGACGGCGCAGAAACGCCTGGCGCATACGCCGAAGAAAATCCATCTAAATCTATACTTACGTATACTTTATCAACGGATTGTAAAAAACGAGTGATGGTTGTTTCGACAAGTGTCCAATGGGCAAGATTAAAATGCTCAATTTCTAAATAATTACACCCCACAATAGATGCAGTTTTAAATAGCGTTTTTGGATTGGCTGCCCTTTGAATACCAAGTACTAAATAATTAAACTGTTCTGGAAACTGATGTGCAATTTGTAAAAAAGGAGAGCCAGAATGACCTATCCCATCCAATACTGGGCGCAAATCAAAATGAGCGTCAAAGTTAATAATACCAATAGTTTGACCTGTATTTGCTAGGTGCTTTTGAATACCTAAAAAATGCGGATAAGCTGCGTCATGCCCACCACCTAAAATTACGGGTAAATGATGCTCTTGTAAACAAGTATAAATTGTATCGCGCATCAATAATTGAGCGGCATCGATATTGTTATCTTCTACAACTATATTTCCATAATCATAAATTGATGTGCTATCATTTAGATGATTAGCGAGCGGCCCCAAAGTTTTTCGAATACTATCTGGTCCGTCATTAGCGCCACTTCTACCGCCATTATTTATAACACCCGCATCAACAGCGTAACCTAACAATGCAATTTTAGCATCTTGTCCTTTCTTAATTTGTAGTTCAGCAACTAGTTGTACTAATTCGTGCCAATACAATTGATTGTCAGAACTGCGACCCAGCCAATTAGTAGAAGACGGATTAATATGATGCTTCATAAAAATTATTGAATATGCTGTAACAAATTTTCATCAACCAAATTAGGTATGGTCACTGTTAAATTAGGACTTCTTTTCATTTCACGTTCAATAGCTTCCAATGAGCCACTATTTCTAGCCCACGCCCTGCGAGCTATTCCATTGTTTACATCGTAAAACAACATGCTTTCTAGTTTCGCTTTTGATGCAGCCGTTCCATCTAACACAAGTCCAAAACCCCCATTGCTTACTTCACCCCAACCTACGCCACCACCATTATGAATAGAAACCCAAGTGGCACCTCTAAAACTATCTCCAATAACATTATGAATAGACATGTCTGCAGTAAACTTACTTCCATCATAAATATTACTTGTTTCACGGTATGGTGAATCGGTTCCACTTACATCATGATGATCTCTACCAATAACAACTGGTGCAGATAATAATCCTTTACCAATAGCTTCATTAAATGCAGATGCAATTTTAGCCCTGCCTTCTGCATCGGCATATAAAATTCTAGCTTTAGAACCTACCACCAATTTATTTTTTTCGGCTTCTTCTATCCAGGTAATATTGTCCTGTAACTGCTGAGCAATAGATGCTGGAGCATCTGCTAGCATTGATTCTAACACAGTTGCCGCAATTTGATCTGTTAGCTTTAAATCGGCGTCGGTACCTGATGTACAAACCCATCTAAATGGACCAAATCCATAATCAAAACACATGGGGCCTAAAATATCTTGTACATAACTCGGATATCTAAAATCAATTTTATTTTCTGACATCACAGCTGCTCCTGCCCTAGATGCTTCTAACAAAAATGCATTTCCGTAGTCAAAAAAATACGTTCCTTTGGCAGTGTGTTTATTGATTGCATTTGCATGACGACGTAATGACAGTTGAACAAGATTTTTAAATTGTTCTGGATTATTCGCCATCATATCATTGGCCTCTTCAAACGAAAGTCCTACAGGATAATAACCACCAGCCCACGGATTGTGAAGTGATGTTTGATCGGAACCTAAATCAACATTAATATTTTCTGTGTCAAATCTTTCCCACACGTCAATTACATTACCCACATAAGCAATTGATACAACGGCTTTATTCGATACTGCTTTTTTAACCATAACAATTAAATCGTCAATATTTTCTGTGAGTTCATCAACCCAACCTTGCTCATAACGCTTTTTAGCGGCTGCTGTATTTACTTCTGCGCAAACAGTAATACAACCAGCTATATTGCCAGCCTTTGGTTGCGCACCACTCATGCCACCTAAACCAGCTGTTAAAAATATTTTACCATTTGGACTTACGCCAGATCCTAATTTTTTTCTAAAAGCATTCATCACGGTAATAGTAGTACCATGCACAATTCCTTGCGGACCAATATACATATAAGAACCAGCCGTCATTTGGCCATACTGTGTAACACCCATGGCATTGTAGCGTTCCCAATCTTCAGGTGTAGAATAATTTGGAATCATCATGCCATTGGTGACAACTACACGGGGTGCGTCAATTGAGGATGGAAAAATTCCCATGGGATGTCCAGAGTACATGTGAAGAGTTTGCGTATCTGTAATTTGAGATAAATATTTCATGGTAATTAGATACTGTGCCCAATTTTGAAAGACTGCACCGTTACCACCATAGGTAATTAACTCCTCAGGATGCTGTGCAACAGCAGGATCTAAATTATTTTGAATCATGAGCATGATAGCTGCAGCCTGCTTAGAAACTGCAGGATACTCATGAATAGGTCTAGCATGCATCTCATAATCTGGCATGAAACGGTACATGTAAATCCTACCATATAATTTTAACTCTTCTACAAATTCATCAATCAATATAGCATGCCAAGAAGCAGGAAAATAACGAAGTGCATTGGCTAGTGCTAATTTTTTTTCGCTAGTAGTAAGTATATTTTTTCGCTTAGGTGCATGAGAATATTTTTCATCCCTATTTTTTTTATTTGGCAGTTGATTGGGTATACCCTGCAATATCATTTCCTTAAAAGTCATGGGTTGTATCATTTTAAAAATGAAATAATTTATACGCCAATTAATTTTCCTGATTTCCAAATTTTAGATGGGCGCAAAGAGCCTTGATAATAAAGTATATCTCTATAATCATTAGTGGAATACAAAATAAAATCTGCTTTATTACCAGCCACCAATCTTCCGCGATCAAAAAGATTTAATGCAGCAGCAGCTCTAAACGTAATGCCAGCAAACACTTCGGCAGTTGTGAGTTTTTCAAAAGTAGCAAGTATTGAGGCCTGGCATACCAAATCTCCCATAGGAGCAGATCCAGGATTCCAATCTGATGCAATAGCCAAAGCACCTCCTTTATTTAATATTTTTCTTGCTGGCGCAAAAGAACATCCAAGACCTACACTTGCGCCCGGCAGCGCAACAGCAATGGTGTTTGACTGCGCTAATGCTTCAATTTCTTTATCTCCTGATGCTTCTAAGTGATCTGCGGAAAGGGCTTCAAATTGCAAGGCAACTTCAGATCCTCCAGTTGTAAATTGATCGGCGTGAATAGTAATATCAAAATTTAGTGCTTTTGCTGCTTGTAAATAAGGCACTATTTCATCTATAGAAAATGCCGAAGACTCCACAAATGCATCGATACGATTTGTTAGGTTTTCAGATCGTAAAACTGGAAATAAATTTGTAACCAAATAATTTAAGTACGCTTCGTTTGAACCGTTAAAATCTTTTGGCTTAAGATGTGCGGCCAAACAAGTAGCCACTAAATCAGCAGCAGTTTCATTGTTGCCATTATATATGGCACGTAGCATTTTTATTTCTTCTTCCACCGAAAGTCCATATCCACTCTTTACTTCAATGGTAGTTACTCCAGATTGTAAATGTTTATTAGCATTTTTAATTACAATCTGGGTTAATTCCTGTTCGGTACATTTTCTTGTTTGTGTTACAGTATCCCAAATACCACCCCCCGATTGAGCAATTTCTAAATAAGAAACGCCAGCATTTCTGAGTGCAAAATCACGTGCTCTATTTCCACCAAAACATATATGCGTATGACAATCTATATAACCTGGAACAGCAACATAAGCGCCTTCTAATTTAGTTATATGAGCAGTTGGGTATCTAGCAATCAATGAATCCCAATTGTCAACTGCAACTATTGTACTGTTTTCAATAGCAATCCCTGCATTTGAAATTATAGGTAGTGTACTATCACTGATGGGCCCTTTAAGTGGCAAATCCTGTAAAGTGACTAATTGACTAATGGGTCCAATTAATTCCATAGTTGATGATTGTAACACAATGTAAGAATTATTCGAAAAAGCTTATCAATAATCAACAACGAAGTATTTTAGTATTAGCCCCTTTTTTTACTCCGAATTAATTTTGGGCCATACCACAACCAAAAGCCTGTTGTACAAAATAAAAACAAGGCAACGCCCATAATTAAGGTGTAGGTAAGTTTAATGGGTTCGCCTTTGGTATTAAAATAAGTATCTAAATAAGAAGCGTCATGAATATCCTCTATAAAATCAGATTTTCTAAGGTTCACCTGTAAAACATTTCCTGTTGCGCCATCCAATTGCACTTCCCAATAATGTTTGGCGTAAACAAATTTTACAATTCCTTTTTCTTTTCTAATATCGATCCGTTCCAAATCGGTGGATAAGCTTTTATCTACTCGGTATAACAGAACGCTATCTGCTATGGTATGTAATAATGCTATTGGTTTCCAGACAGCCAAGTTGGTCGATGTTCCTTTAGATGTTACGGGTAATAACCAACCATTCGTATTTTTTTTCCACCCAAGTAAAACACCTGTTATCGCAACTACAAAAAAGAAAATAAATAAAACAGCACCCATCATACGGTGCACTTTTCTAAATATTCTCAAAACAGTTACTTGCATCTTTCGAAGTTATGCAAATTTGAAACAAATTTAATGATTTTGTATTAGGCTTAAATTTAAATATTTCAAAAATAAGGTTTATTTTCATTGCAATTAAATACTATGGAAGTACATCACGCACACCACCCTGCTCACAAGAAAAAGATTAGTGAGTATTTTTTAGAATTTTTCATGTTATTTTTTGCCGTTACACTTGGTTTTTTTGCAGAAAACTATAGAGAACATACCATTATAGACCACAGAATGCAAGAAAACTATCAGGCAATTGTAGTAGACCTATTACAAGACAATATGAAAATTGATAGCATTTTTAAAGAAGCCGAAAATGGAAAGAATTTGGTGAAGTTGTCACACTTATTATACCAATATAAAAAAAATGAACTATCAGAAAGCCAGCTGATTGATAGTATTTATAAAGTAGGTTATATTCCAAGTTACACTACCTTATTTGTCAATAATACCTCGTTTAAAAATATGCAGTCAAGTGGCCTCTTGAGCTATGTATCTAACAAAGACCTAAAAGGGAAATTATCATACTACTATGAGGTTTTATATAAAAAAATAAATGATAATAACAAATTATTTGACGATGTGGGAATAAATTATTTTGATAAATATTTAGCTTTCAATCAAGGCAATAGATCAAGAAAATTACTTTTAAAATCAGAGACAGCATCTTTTTATGATGGGTACGAAAATGATTTTAAAGATCCCCAATTGTATCGAAAGTTTTTGCTTCAATTGAAATTAAATAGAAATCTCTTAACCTCAGATGAATTTATAAATAAAACAAACGTATACATCACTAGGTACTATGGTTACCAAAATATATTAACCGGCGTAAAAGAAAACAATAACGCATTAATTGCGCTCCTGGGGTCGGAAAGCAATCATTAAAAATCAATTTATGGAAGTACATCACCATTCGCATAAACCTAAAAACTGGAAAGAATACATCACAGAGTTTGTCATGCTGTTTACAGCAGTAACACTTGGTTTTTTTGCAGAAAACCAAAGAGAGCATTATATAGAAGGTCAGAGAGAAATTCAATACATGGAAAGTCTAATAGAAGATTTGGCAAAAGATAAATATGATTTAAGTCAGTCTATAAATTATACAATTACACAAACGAAGAATATTGATACTGTCATAGCAATTCTATCGGAAAATAATTGGACACCAGAAAACATTAAAACAATATACCGTGCTAGTTTAAAAGTGGGTGGCAGTAGACCTACTACATTTATTGACAGAACTTCTGCTCAATTAAGGTCTGGTGGGATGCGACTGATAAAAGATAAAAAAGTAGCTACCTTAATTACAGAGTATTGGCAACTGATAACCCAATTTAATGAATATGAAAGTGTTGGGATTCATGAATACAAACTGAATATTAAAAATATGAACTACAAAATCTTTGATGGAACAAACTACTTAGATGTAAAAAATAAAATCATAAAAGAAAATGCAACATTAATGACTTATGAAAAAAACTTTTTGATTGAGTACAAGAATAGATTATTCAATTTAAATTTTGATTTAAAGGCCTATATGAACGGCTATTTCTATCAAAAAATTGAAAAGAAAATCGACGAATTACAAAAAGCAATTTCAGAATCTTATCATATAGCAATGCCTGCTACGCCTAATAAATATTAATATGGAAGTACACCACCACTCACACAAACCTAAAAACTGGAAAGAATATATCACCGAGTTTATTATGCTCTTTGCAGCAGTGACACTTGGTTTTTTTGCAGAAAATATAAGGGAGCACAGTATTATTGAACACCGAATTGAACAAAATAAAGTTGCTATTTTAAAAGATTTAGAAGCAGACGCAGTTACCATAGATAGTATTTTAGTAACTGAGCAGGCATCCCTTAATACATTTGATAGATTCATGAATCTATTGTATCTATCAAAAAATAAGAGCATCAATGAGTCGCAATTAATGGACTCCATTAAATCTATTCCAGATATTATTGCAACCACATTTACACTTTATGTAAACAATAGTTCTTTTAAAAATATGCAGTCTAGTGGTTTGCTTAGCTATGTTGATGAAGAGGAGTTAAAAACTAGTTTGTCCTATTATTATGAGGTGGTTTTTAAAAGAATAGAAAGCAATAATAGTTTTTTTGATCAAGTTGGCACTGAACTCAATGGAATTTTACCGATTGGAATTGGGACATTAATTAGAAAAGTTAGGACTGACTCAACAAGCTATGATTTAAATAAACCAAGCAATTATTTAAATTTTATGCTAAGCTTAAATGAAACAAAAAATCTTTTACAATCAGAAAAGTTTATTTACGATTTACAAAGATATTATAACCAAATATTTGTATATCAACTAGCACTCAAATTGGCAAAAGCTGAAAATCATAAATTAATTCAATTATTAAAATCAGAACATAAGGAATAATTAATATGGAAGTACATCACCACCCTCATATTCCAACCCATGCAAAACCATGGAAAGAATATCTATTAGAAGGTTTAATGATTTTTGTTGCTGTAACCCTAGGTTATGGTGCCGAAAATGTTAGGGAGCATTATGTAGAAACAAAAAAGGCATTGATTAGTGCCAAAAATTTATACGTTGATGTTACCTATGATTCGATTGGCTATGCAGGTACACAAAGAAATAGAGCTAAGCAAGATAGCTGTTTTGAGATCATTAACACTTTATATAACAACAATGAACTTGATAAAGAGCCTGCAACTGTATACGCAGCGCATGGTTATATAGCACTGAGGATGTTAAAACAAATGAATACACTTGCTTTAGATGAAGTAAAAAATTCTGGAACTTTAAAATTTTTAGAATCTGACGAATTAAAAGCTGCTATCCAACGGTATGCAAGCTTAGGTAGTGGTCTAAAATTAAGAGAACAGCGTGAATTTGGTTATATAGATAGAATGATAGATCCTATTTCAATTAATAATTTTGAGTTTAATTTTTTTAGAATTGCAGGAGATAATTTTAAAATTAAAGACAATAAGATAGTTGTTAGTGTCCCAATTCCTGTCAATGTAAAAATTATGAAAAAAGATCAGTTAGATTGGGATAATTACATTGCGATATTAGGAATGCTTAAAACCATCAGGGCATCTACAGATGAAAATTATATTAAACCCACACAAAAGCAGTGCCACGAGCTATTAACCCTTCTAAGGAACTACCTAATAAAGCATGACGCTTTAGGAGAATAATCAAACACATTTAGTATTTTTAAGTACACTTAAAAAATACTGTTATGCGTTTACAAGTAATTGCCATTTTACTTAGCATTATACCATTTGGGCAAATATGGTCGCAGGCCCCCGCTTCGATTAAAGAATTCAAAAAGTCGTTTGTGACGTATCCGTTTTCGGATCCGGATCCAGTTGCTTCACAAACAGCCATATATCCATATTATAGGTTTGATGGTTTTACCAACAAGCCCGTTAACAAATCATGGACGGTTGTAGAACTAGAAAACGATTATATCAAAGTTGTAATCCTTCCAGAAATTGGCGGTAAAATTTGGACCGCTATTGATAAAACTACTGGAAAGGAGTTTTTATACAATAATAAGGTTATAAAATTTAGAGACATCGCTATGCGCGGGCCTTGGACCAGCGGTGGCCTCGAAGCTAACTATGGTATTATTGGACATACACCCAATTGTGCTACACCCGTAGATTATAGCACTAAAAATAATGTGGATGGAAGTGTAAGCTGCTTTATTGGTGTATTAGATTTATTAACCAGAACCAATTGGCAAATTGAAATTAACTTACCTAAAAACAAAGCTTACTTTACCACAAATTCTATTTGGAATAATAATACGAGCATCGGTCAACCCTACTACCACTGGATGAACGCCGGTATAAAAACAAAAGGGAATCTAGAATTTATTTATCCTGGAACAAATTATATTGGGCATGGCGGTGAGTATGCATCATGGCCCACTAATGAAGACAATGGCAAGCGTATTAATTTTTATGAAGAAAATGATTTTGGTACTTACAAATCATACCATGTCATTGGAAAACAAACCGATTTTTTTGGTGCTTATTGGCATGATGATAATTATGGCATGGTACGCTATGCGCCTTATGATAATAAAGCAGGAAAAAAGATTTGGATTTGGGGACTATCGCGCCAGGGTATGATATGGGAAAAAATACTCACAGATAGTGATGGACAGTACGCCGAAATACAGTCTGGACGCCTCTTTAATCAAAATGCGCAAAACAGCAGCTTTACGCCATTCAAACACGTATCATTTACCCCACATGCTACTGACACTTGGAAAGAATATTGGTATCCAGTCAATAAGACAAATGGTATTGTTGTTGCAGGAGAATTTGCAGCACTCAATGTTAAAATAGAAAATGGATTTTTAAAATGGTATTGCTCACCTGTAGCATTTTTTAACGATACATTAGAAATCCATGTAGATGGAAAGTCAGTTGTAAAAAAAGTAATCAGCGCAAAGCCACTTCAAACAATTATAGACTCTATTAAAATTGGTTTAGGAAAAAATAATCTATCAATCTCATTAAAAAAACAACAACTGACTTGGAAAAGTGATCCCAATTTTAATGCACTTTCTAGACCACTAAAAACGCCTACAAAATTTGAATGGAATAGCGCAGAAGGGCTTGTGATTCAGGGAAAAGAATTAATGGATCAAAAAATGTTTTCAGAAGCTGAAATCAAATTAAATGAAGCACTAGCAAAAGAGCCCTATCATTTAATGGGCCTGGTTAAACTAGCTGAATTATACATCAGAAATGGGGAAGATCAAAAAGCGTTTGATATTTCCAAAACTGCTATTTCTATTGATGCACATCATGGTGCAGCAAATTATTATTATGGATTAAGTGCTGCTCGTATTAACAAAGAGGTAGACGCCATTGATGGATTTAGCATAGCAACAATGAGTGTCGAATATAAGTCAGCAGCACTAACAGAGCTTGCAAAAATACATGCTCAACACAAAAGATGGGACAAAGTACTAACATACGCGTCGCAAGCAATTGATTATAATAAGTTCAATGCTGATGCAATTGCACTTCAAATTATTGCCAATAGGCAATTAGGCAATTCTTCAAATGCAAAACAACTCATTACAAAACTTGAAAAAGAGCAGCCATTAAATTTGCATGTAAAATGGTTTAATCATAAACTTGCATTCAAAAATGAATTACCAGAAGAATCCATTTTAGAACTCGCTTCATTTTACGGAGATATAAAATTGGAATCAGAAGTAACTAAAATAGTAGAGGCACTCCCAAATCATCCACTCGCTATTTATTGGAAAGCCTATTTACACAGGTCCAATAACACGAAAGCAAATGAATTACTAAATAAAGCTAATAGCGCTTCAACAACACTGATATTTCCTTTTAGAACATCATTTATACCCATTTTACAATGGGCTGCACAAAACAGCACAAGCTGGAAACCCAATTATTATTTAGCCTTATTGCTGCATGATAAAAACAAAAAAGCAGAGGCGCTGCAAATGATAACGGCTTTAGGTTCTACACCTACCGACGCTCATTTTTACGGACTTCGGGCAGTTTGGAATACCAGTAATACAGGTGCTAAAGAATCAGACTTACAAAAAGCAATACAATTAGAACCAGCCACTTGGAGATATCAAAAATTACTTGTTCAGCATTATCTCCAAACAAAAAATTATGATAAAGCACTTGTTGTCGCAGAAAATTTTAAAAAACAAAGCACTCAAGAAAATTTTATCATGGATATGCTTTTAGCAAAAACACTCCTACTCAATAAAAAATACAAGGAATGTGATAAGTTGCTTTCAAGTATGGAAGTGATTCCATTTGAAGGTTCTACCGATGGAAGAGCTTTGTATTGGGAAGCAAAAATGATGCAAGGTGTTGCTGCACTAAAAGATAAAAATTATACGAGTGCTATCCAATTTATAAAGGAGGCGCAAGAATGGCCAGAAAATCTAGGCGCCGGCAAACCATATGAAGCAGATATAGACAACCGCTTAGAGCAGTATCTAGAATATACATGTTTAAACGCTTTGCAGCAATCAGACAGTGCGCAAGTATTGCTCAAAAAAATTACTGCTTTTAAACCTGGCATTTATAACACCATAAGAAATTTTCAGCCAGCTAATCATTTAATTACAAAGTGGGCCTACAATGATTTGCACGAAAACTTTAATTGGAATGAATGGATGCAAACTCAAATAAATAAATATCCTCAATTTAAAGAAACGTTTAATTGGGTTTTAAGTAAAGCCAATAATAGTGCGGAAAGCAGCAACAGCGCTGAAGATCCTTGGATGCGTGTGATACAAGAGCTAATGAACACAACGCTCTCTAACAAAAATAATGCCTATATTTTTATACAAAAACGGGAACGAAGAAATGAACAAACAAAGTGGGAATTGGTATGGGAAGATAATTTTAATAAAGGTTCTTTAGATACCACACATTGGAGTAAAATTGGTTTATTTTCTACACCAAAATGGAAAATGCCAAAAGAAAAATGGAGAGATAATACGGGTTGCTTTAGATATATCACAGACACCGATGATCGCGTTGTACAATTTGATGCTGAAAATATTTTATTAAGAGGTGTCGTAAATAATGACACCATTAATGGTGATCCCCGACCTATGTTAACCGGTGGCATTTATAGTTACAATAAATTTGCATTTCAATATGGCCGTATTGAAGTGCGTGCCAAATTAGATCCTGCGCATGGCGCCTGGCCAGCCATTTGGATGCTTTCTGAAAAAGATATCTATCCCGATCAAAACAATGGAGAAATGGATATTATGGAAAGGTTAAACCATGATAGTTTTGCTTATCAAACAACACACAATCATGCTACTATTACATTAAAACAAGAAACGCCTAAAAAATATAATACAGGAAAAATTGATCCGAGCGGATATAACACCTACAGCGTAAGTTGGTACCCCGATAAATTAGTGTATGCCATTAATGGCATAGAAACTATCACCTATCCAAAAGTTGCAGGAGCGGGTGCGTATCAATGGCCTTTTGACCAGCCCTTTTACTTAATTATTGACCAGCAATTAGAGGGCAGCTGGCCAGGTAAAGTCACCAATTTAAAAGAGCTGCCCATTAACATGACAGTTGATTGGGTAAAACTCTATCAGTGATAAATTTAAATAATTGATTACCAGCTAGTTAAGTTTATTGAGTGCCGTCGAGTTAACAATTTGATAATACTGGCTACCGTCTATTTGCTTTGTATTTTAAGACCTTTACAATCAATTAATTAAACAAAAGATTGTCATGGATTTTAACTCAATTTTCAAAGTATTCTTACCAAAAGACCGCGTATTTTATCAATTATTTGAAGAAGTAGCTGAGCATGTCCACGAGATGGGCGTTAAACTCAAAGAAATGGTAAATGAGTCAGATCCCGATAAAAGGGCTAGCATACTTGCTCAAATTGAAAATTTGGAACATACCAACGACGATTTAACCCATAACATTTTTACAGAATTAGGTAGAAACTTTATCACTCCTTTTGATAGAGAAGATATTCACTACCTGGCTACCTCATTAGATGATATTGCAGATTATATTTATGCTTCTGCAAAAAAGATAAATTTTTATAAAATCAACCCGAACGATTTAGGCATTCATAAACTAACAGAGCTCGTTTTACAAGGAACCATAGAAACCAAAAAAGCGGTTATGGGTCTACGCGATATGAAAAATATCAAGGAAATGACTGATGCTATGATAAAAGTTAACAGCATCGAAAATCAAGCGGACGACGTTTTTGATATGAGTATCGAAAAATTATTTGAACAAGAAAATGATTTCAAAATTATTATCAAAAAAAGAGAGATCTATCAAGTACTTGAAATTGCTACCGATAAAATCGAAGACGTTTCTAATGTAATTGAATCAATTATTATCAAGTACGCTTAATTAAAGAATAATGAGTTTATTAATTGTCATTATCGCATTAGCGTTAATATTTGATTATATCAATGGTTTTCATGACGCAGCAAACTCAATTGCTACAGTTGTTTCCACAAAAGTTTTAACGCCATTTCAGGCGGTATTATGGGCGGCACTTTTTAATGTAGTTGCCTTTTTTATATTCAAAGACCATGCTGTAGCCAATTCTATAAGCAAAACGGTTTTCAAAGAATTTATTACACTTCCTGTAATTTTTTCAGGGTTATTAGCCGCTATTTTTTGGAACCTGCTTACTTGGTGGTATGGTATTCCATCCTCCTCATCACATACGCTCATTGGTGGATTTGCAGGTGCTGCTATTGCACATGCGCTAGTGGAAAAAGGAATAAGTTATCCTTGGTCTAAAATTGTAGACAGTCATACCATTTTAATGACTGTATTTTTTATTTTCTTGGCACCCATTATAGGTATTATTATTTCTGTATTTATCACGGTTGTTACCATTATGCGCAACATTTGGCTTCGCATTGCAATTATCATTGTTGTGACATTAGGTACCGCAGTTTTATTTGATAATTTCGAGACCAATAAGATGAACGAAAACGTTCAAAAGTTTTATGGCATTGATAAATACCAAAAAGAGGTAGCTAGTATTAATGAAGAGCTAGAAACCAAGCAAGGTAACACTGACCTACTTGCAAAGCTAGCGCTGAATCAAGAAAAATTAGATAAAGCAACTGTTTATTATAACCATGTTAAACCACTTATTAACGACTTTGATAACTCAAGTGCAAACGCGATAGCAAAAATTGCAAATGACAGCGGATGGCTTAGTAGTGCTGCAACTAGCAAAATCAAAGATGATGTAAGAAATGCTAATGATTATCTCGTTTTAGAATCTAAAGCGCCATCAGACAAAGCGGCAAAAGCCGAATATGATATTGCTAAAATAAAAACAGAAGGCTACAAAGAGCCACTAAAATTATACTTAGCTGGAACAATTTCTATTGACTCTGCGATTACAGCAGTAAACGCTATTTATCCAATAAAGCCACAGAACGTAGAAATAGTGAAGAAAAAGATTGAAAAATTTAATATCGAAAAATCATTTGCTAGCGAAATTGACAAAGCAGATAATTCAATAATTGTTTATGGAATTTTAATTTCATCACTCATATTTATATTGATATATCTCTACGTAGAAAAAATAAAAACTCCTACTGCATTAACCGTAGGAAACATGTTTAAAAAATTACAGCTCTTTAGTTCGGCTGCATTTAGTATTGGACATGGCGGTAATGATGCTCAAAAAGTAATGGGTATCATTGGTGCTGCATTAATTGCTAGCGGAATTATTCAAGATTTTGGCCAATTACCAAGTTGGGTTCCTATAGCTTGTTACTTATCAATTGGACTTGGTACCATGAGCGGTGGCTGGAAAATTGTAAAAACAATGGGTTCAAAAATCACCAAAGTAACACCACTAGAAGGTGTTGCGGCAGAAACTGCAGGTGCCTTTACTTTATTTTTTACCGGACAAATGGGTATCCCGGTTTCAACAACGCATACCATCACCGGATCTATTATTGGGGTAGGTGCGACAAAGCGTTTAAGTGCCGTTAGATGGGGCGTAACAACCAATTTATTATGGGCTTGGGTACTTACCATTCCTGTAAGTGCAACACTTGCTGCAATCACTTACTTTATAGTTACCCTATTTGTAAAATAGTTTAAAATTTAGGACACTTTAGCTTGAATGCTTTGCTCTTGTTATCCAAAATGTAAATAAGTGAAATCTCTGAAGACTGGTAAGATGTAGAGGAAGCAATTGTGTTTGTGCCGCCTACATCATAGGTAAATCCAGCTCTTACATGATTCCATTCGAGTCCAACATAGGGTATTAAACTTTCTTTAATTCGGCTCCAAAGTCCTGCATATAGTTCAAGTCCATTTTCAGTTCCTAAATAATAACTAAAAGCTCCACCAACAATTAATTCGTTTGTGAGGCCTTGTTTTTGGTACTGAAAACTGGTATGTAGTGATGCTGCATTTGATAAAGAAAAATAAGCACCGCCATGCATGTTTACCCTGCTATTTGTAAAATAAGTAGGCGTAATAAATCCTACAGTTGGTTTTGCAAAATGATAATAAGAGGCACCTACATAAAATATATTGTTATCGGAAGTAGAGCCTGTATATAAAAGACCCGCATTAATATCGGTCGTGTTTTTCGTAAAATTATTACCTAAAATAAGTTCGGCAGTACTGCCTGTAAAACCACCAGCCCTTAATTGGTCTTCAAAATTCGCTTTCAATGGATCAAAACGGTACATGCTATAATTGACCTGAAAACCAATAGCAATAGAATGATTGGCATTTTCATCCAGTGCTTTACTATAACTAACAGATGCTGCAATATTATTATCATTGAGCAATTTATTGCCGCTCTGATCCGATAAGATTAATAACCCCACACTTAATTTATCGTCGTCTTTAATATACTTTTTTAAAATGGGTGCATCCAACGATAATGTTTTTGTTGCATATGCATTATTAAATTCGGGCATCTGCGTTCTACTATTTAAAGCGGCTCTAAGTGATCCACTAAAATTTCCAGTATTGGCAGGATTGATTGTTAGCGGAGATGCAAAAAATTGAGAAAAGTGCGGATCCTGTGCATAGGAATGCCATTGAACAAATAACAGGATTATAAATAAACTAATTTTTCTCATGCTACTTATCTTATTACGCTAATATTTCCTTTGTGAATTTCTAATTCACCACTTAGTAGTTCAATAACAATTTGATACACATAAGTGCCTTGTGCCACTAGCTGTCCATTGTAATAACCATTCCAGCCAAAATTGATATCATTGGTTTTACCATTTGTTTTTTCAAACATTTTTTGACCCCATCTATTAAATACCTGAAACTGCTTTACCTGCTTTACATCTTTGCCTGCAATCACATAAAACACATCATTTAAGCCATCGCCATTGGGTGAAAAGGCATTGGGTAAGGCTATATGTGATCTGTAATAAGCATTTACTTGCAGGGTAGCAGAGTCTTTACAAAACAGTGCTGTCGTTCCTACAATTTTAAATAACCCATTGACATTGGTGGTTAACACAGGCGTCAAACAACCCGTACAACTAAGCCCTTGCGGTGGCGTCCAAACAATTGTAGTTGCTTTATCACCACTATTTATTGGCTGTAGCGTTGTGGGTTCGCCTCTGTACACATCAATTTGTGTAGGATTAAATCGAATCGAAAAAGGAACATACGCAATACTAACTTTATTGTTTGCAATATTCGTTTCAAAAGGACTAAGTCCACTATTTAAATAGGCTACTACCCCTGTTACATTTTGATTGCGTACAATATGCGTAATTGTTACACAGTTTCCGGCAAAAGACTGCGATGTTGCAATCCACACCGAACCTAAAAACTTACTTGCAGGCAGTGTGCTATCTCTATCAAAATATCGTATTTGAGTGGGCCTGTACAAACTAGTGTACTGATTGTCTAAACACACAGTACTTGTTATTTGCAGGCTGTCATTTTTATAACAACGAACAATTAAATTATTAATTGAAAGATCTACTGGAAAAACTTTGATGTTTGCTACTGTAGAGTCTTCACATCCTAAAACACTTATTGCACTTACTTTAACAAGGGTTGTATCTATTACAGATAATACAGGATTTGAACAAGTAACACAACTTAAAGATCCTTTACTCGTAGTCCATTTAATAGACGCCAATTTATCTGGAGCTGTACTATCTTTAAGAACAAGTGTAGTATTTACAAGTACGGTTGTATCGTTTGGAGTAACAAACAATCTGAATTTGAAATCTTTTCTACTAGATGTATTATTTCCTTCATTTAATTCAGCAACAATATTTTCTTCATCAAACACAATTGTAATGGAATCTAAATTTAAACGAGGTGCTTTAACAATATGCGTATAAACTTTTTCGCATTTTCCTAATATGGTTTGATCGGTAGCAAAACTATTAAGCATTTTTATAGGTCCAGCTACGGACGGATAACGATCGTAAAAATTAACGGAAATGCCTGCTGGTATGGTATCATAGCCATTATTGCGCACACCAAATACAACCCGAACACTATCATTTTTATAACAGCTTACACTGTAAATATTAATTTGTCCATCGGCTGCCGGATTACTTACTTGCAAAGTATAGGTTGGAGAATTACTCGTACAAGCGCCAGTACTAGCCACAAGTCTGATTTTATAATTTCCAGGCTTTAAAAAATCGTATAACAAATCTGTACTGGAAGATACCATTTGCTCGTTGGCGCCTAATTCATCAGATACATACCAGTTGTATGTTGTAGCACCATACGATTTATTGATAAAAGTTACAGGATCTTTATAAACGCCCCCTGCAGACGCAATAATTCTTTTATCTGGAGAAAATCTTGCATCTACGCCACAGTTTACTATAACATTAGCTGTGTAAGTACTATAACAACTTGCTGCTGCTGTTAGCGCTTTTAAAACAATTTTATAAGTTCCTGTTGCCGTAAAAGTGTTTGAATAATTATTAGTAGTACTTACAAGAACACCATCCAAATACCACTCATAAGTAAGTGCGCCAACACTTGTATTGATAAAATTTACAGTACTTCCAACCACTGGATGTGGATTGGCATCAAAATTAAAACTAGCTACTATATTATCTGGACATGGGGCAGAACATCCATCACTGGTCAATAAACTTCCTCCATTAAATAAATTGAGAAACGCCATCATACGGTCTGCTTGACCCTGTGTAAACACAGATGGACAAGGGCTTCCGTAGTCCATGAAATTTGAAATATTATCTGGCTCATCCATAGTAAATGGACCAGAAATAGTATCGGTGTTGCACGAATTTTCTGGCGAAGTACATGACGATCCCTTTATACTTCTATCAGGCGGTGTATCACAAACCAAGTCGCCGTCGGTAGTACAATCATTGTTTAAACAATTAGTACCCTGAAAAGTATGTAATAGAGATAAGTAATGACCCATTTCATGTGCAACAAGTGGCGTACTTAAACTACTTACTACAAGTCCACCCCCTGCGCTCGCATATCCACCATAACCCATGCGCTCCCATTTACCACACTCAAAAACACTAGGTTGAATTTCACCCTGTATCGAATTCACCAACCAAATATTGGCATACTTAGATGGATTCCAATTAGAGAGCGAACCGAGCATGCCTCCTTCTAAGTCTACATCTACATTTTGATAATAACTATTGATACGGTCAATGCCATTTGTTTTACCGCCATCAGGTGTTCGGGTTGCCAAACAAAATTGTATGCGTGTATCAACGCCTTTTGGATCGGTACCATACATCCCAAGATGCGCAAAGGCTTTGTTTAATTCTGCAATAGCATCAATAACCATTTGGTCTGTTATGGCAGCAGCGTTTTGATTGACAATATGAAAGACAACAGGTATGGTAACAACAGGTACAGACATAGGAGCAACCACCACATTGTTGTTTCCTATGTTATTTTCAGAAATTCGAATACTGCGTTGTCCTGCAGCCTGCAACACCCAATTTCTAATTTTTTCATTTAGCACATTTTCTCTAGAAACATACATAGGATCTTTACGCAGCAATTGCTGATAGGCATCAGCACCGCATTTTGGCGCCTCAAATACTTGCTGACCCATAGAAGCAAATGCAAGCACAATAAAACCACAAACCAACAACAGTCTACGCATCATAATTTAAGTACAGTTTAATCTTAAACGTAAAAAAGTGAAATAAATGTTTCTAGGCAAGCACAAATTCTAAAAAATAATTGATACAAATCGTTAAAATTATTTATGGGTATGTTAATATTAAGGAATTTATAGTTAATTTTTATTAGCAACTTTTGTTAAAATTGAGCTAGATTTAACTACGATTTGCTGGTAAGGATAATTTTCAATGCTTTACACTGAAAACCTTTAATATGAAACTGCTTCAAACACAGATAACTCAAAGCCCCAATAGTTACATTTCGGTGCTTGAAAGAGATGAGCCTCAATTTATGGCCCCTTTTCACGCCCACCCAGAATTAGAACTTGTATGGGTAAAAGAAAGTCATGGAAAGCGAATAATTGGAGATAAAATAGAGCCATTCAAAGAAGATGACATGGTTTTTATTGGCGAAAACCTTCCACACGTCTGGTTAAATGACGAGACTTACTACAATGGACAGCAAAATCACAAAGCCAAGGCTATTGTGGTATACTTTAATAAAAATTTGTTTGGGCCTGACTTTTACGAGTTAGACGAAGCCAGTAATATCAAAGCTTTATTTGAAAAAGCAAAGCGAGGCATTAAAATTGGCGATGATACCAGAAAAAAAATAGGTGCCAAATTAGAAAAGATGGTCGCTCAAAAAGATTTTGAGCGCGTTATTGGACTTTTTGAAGTGTTACATTTAATTTCTACTGCCAAAGACAACGAACTCATAACAACGGAGGGATACACTAAACCGGTAAGCAAAGATGGTACCGATAGACTTGCAAGTGTATATAAATATGTACATGAAAATTTCAAACAACCTATTTCTTTAAATCAAGTAGCAGAGCTTGCTAATTTAACCCCGCAATCTTTTTGCAGGTTGTTTAAAAAACGAAACAAGAAAAAATTTGTTGAATACCTTAATGATATGCGCATTGCACAAGCATGTAAATATTTAATTGAAACAGACTGGAGCATCTCCGAAGTAGCCTATGCCTGTGGTTACAAATCGGTTTCTAATTTCAATAAATTATTTAAAGAAACAAAAAACTGTTGTCCTAAAGCTTTTAGGGTTCAGTTTGATAAATAGTTTTCGAATACATTTTCGACAATATTTGTTCACTCACTTTTGTATAAAAAAATAGCCGCTCTTACGAGCAGCTATTTTTATGCTTAAAAATTTTCGTAGATCAATTACTTATCCCAGAAAATTTTATTAGTTGCTTTATCGTTTGCACTAACAGCAGCGTAGTTCGCTTTGTTATAAACGTTTTCTGAAGAAGGATATGCCCATCTTGTAGGCGGCGCTACGTTAGTTGGAGTTGCATCATCATTCCAGAATTTTACAGCTGGTAAATCAGTTCTTCTAACTTCAGCCCAGTTTTCAAATGGTTGAATTACATTGTAATGTAACCAACGTTGATTTGAAATAAGTGACTGTCTTGCAGCAGTAGTTGTTGCAAGATCCCAGTTAATACCTGCAGCAGTTTGGTACGCTGTTACTTGAGCAGCAGTGTAAGGCACTACAGCAGGGCTGGTTGTGTTAGTTGTTAACTTACGGATATTATAATATTGCTCTGTAGATTGCTCGATACCTTTATTGTAAGCATCTTTAGCAGCTGTTAAATTACCAGCTTTTAAATGCGCTTCCGCTAAATGGAATGATACTTCTGCAGCGTTAATTAAAATACCAGGGAAGAACAAGTTTCTACTTGTAGTAGAACGGTTGTACATCGATACAGTATTTGTTAAAATTAAAGCGTCTGTAACAGAAGCAGCAGCCATTTGATCGATACCTTTATAAACACCAGCAGCTTTATCTCCTGGTTCAAATAAAACTGGTAAACGTGGATCGCCATTTGTTAACATATGGTTGATCATTGTTGCACCAGCAAGGTTACCATTCCAATCTTCTAAACCACCCTGGAAGTTGCTACCAGCAACTGGTGTGTTTAAGCTAAATACATTGATTTGAACATTTTCTGCATTTGAACTTACCATTGGGAATGTTGCAGGAGCTGTAGCCATTGCAGCGATTTCAGAAGTAGCTCTTGCTGCAAATTCTGTAGAACCAGATACACGCGTAAGCATTCTTAAACGAAGTGAATTACAGTATCTAGTCCAATGCATTTTGTTACCCTTTAAGATAAAATCTTGGGTATTAAACGCTGTTTGAATAGCAGCAGGAATTGTTAAACCATTTAACTCTGTAGAGAAAGCTTTTAAATCATCTAACATTTTAGTGTAGATATCTTGTGCTTTGTCATACTTAGGTAAAGAAGCTAAATAATCTCCACCATTGGCACTTAACATACCAGCAGCAGACCAAGGAAGATCACCATGTACGTCTACCATTTTCTGTGAGTAATCATAGAAATAGATAGTAGCAGCAATCATGAAAATTCTTTTCTCTGCTTGATCGGCAGGAGATAAAGCTTTGTTTATTTTCACCAACTCTTTGTATTGAGACAAAAAGTTGTAATAAGCATTCCAATGATCAGAAACAGCACCACCACCAGGGATGTACTGACCTGTTGCATTAGACCAACCCACAGACTGTGTGTAGCGGTTGTTGGTAATTCTTTGAACCACAAAGTAGTTCCAGTAACCTGGCATGATATAACCAAGGTTTGAATTCACGAATCCAGAAAATTGCTTCTCTACAGAAGATACCGCAATTTTAGAAGGATCTGTATAGCTATCAGCGAAGTCTGCTTTCTTACAAGAAGAAACTGCAAGCGCTACTGCTAAACTTGAAATGAATAATATTTTTTTCATATAATTTTTTTAAAATTTTCAGAGAAATTAAACCTTAGAAAGAAGCTCTTAACATTACACCAAAGCTTCTAGTTGAAGGGTTACCACCTGCGTTGGTTAGGTTTTGAGCCCAACGTGAACCTGCAGTAGTTTGCTCCGCATCTAAGTGTTTAAGTGTACGATAGATATAAAATAAGTTACGTCCAAATACAGAGAACTGTAATTTTTTCGCACCAATCATGCTAGCAACTTTAGTTGGCATGTTATATCCAATGGTAACTTCTCTCATCTTAACATATGAATTCTCTACGATGTATAAATCATAACGAGATGCACTGTACTGAGGACCACCCCAGTTGTAAGTATTCCAGTAATAATAAGATTGAGGAACAATGTTATCATTTTTAGAACCGTCAGCTTTAACACCTGGTAATAACATACCATCATTAAATACTTTTTCACCCTGAGGACCAGCAGCTGCATTGGTTTGTGTATACTTACCAGACGTTTTGTCTTTGTAGTAAGATAAACCACCGCTTTCTTTATCCATAAACTGTAAGCTCTCTTCTAATAAACCACGGCTAATCATCCAGTTAATACCAGTAGGCATAACATAACCACCATAACGGAAGTCGATCATCGCGTCAAAAGTAAAGTTCTTATACTTAACAGTGTTAAACCAACCGCCAATTAATTTAGGCATTGCGTTACCCACTTTGTACATTTTGTTAGGATCAACAGCATAGATACCGTCAGGTCTAACAATTTGCTCACCTTTTGCATTTGTTAATACAGGGTGCGCATAAAAATCTCCCATTGGTTGACCAACAACAGATTTTAATTGAGCAGCGTTACCATCATAATCGGCGTGTAGTAACTCCGTTAAACCTGGTGCTAATTGCTCTACTTTATTTGCATTTTGGCTTAAGTTAACACCAGTTTCCCAACTAAAGTTTGCTTTTTTGATAGGGTAACCGCTAAGCGTAATTTCAATACCCGTATTTCTAAGGGTACCTACGTTTGCTAAAATTGAATTAGCTCCTGAAGTTGATGGTAATGAAAGTGGTAAAATTTGATCTACAATTTGTGCATTATAATAGCTCGCTTCAAAAGTTACACGATTGTTGAACAATCTTGTTTCTAAACCAAATTCAAACTCTTTCTTTTGCTCTGGTCTGATTGCATCATTACCAAAGTTCATTGGAATATTTGTAAATAATACTGGATTACCACCTTGGCTACCTAAAGTATTTTGACCATAAGCAACGTTTGCTAAATATGGATCCGGGAAGTTACCCACGATACCCCATGAGCCACGTAATTTACCATATGATAACCATGATGGCATTTTAAGCGCGTCAGAGAAGATAAAGCTTGAGTTAACAGAAGGGTAAGCAAAACTATTGTTATTAGGATTCATGGTAGAAGTACGGTCTCTACGAACAGTTGCTTCCACAAATAAATAGTCTTTGTAGTTCGCATTAAAAGTACCCAAAAAGGCATCTTTAGTAATTGCCATACGAGAAGACCCTTGACCAGGTACGTTCATTGACGCAGCGATGTCATATAAATTTTCTGTACTTAAACCACCAGAAGTACCACGTGTAATACGCAACATGCTTTCGTCTGTAGCAGTATAACCACCAAGTGCACTAAGTTCTAAATCTTTGTTGATTTTTTTAGTGTAGGTTAATAACACGTCACCATATAATGTGGTGTTTTGTGTTTGACCTAAACCAAAATAACCAGAGTTACCAAAAGCTAAAGGAACTTCATTTGGTTGTCTAGTTTCATCTTTAGCAGATGTAAAGTCTGTAGCGATACGCGTACGTAACTTTAAATCAGGTAAGATTGCATAGTTGTTGGTCATGCTCGCAATTACACGGTTACTCACCTCTAATAATTGGTGCATTTTTACACGGTATGCATAATCAGCAATATCACCTTTAAAGCCACCGCCAGCAGTAAAAATATTTTCTGATGGTGTAGCACTTTGTTGGGTTCCAGTACGGTATCTGTAACCTTTAGAAGTTACCGCTTTATTCATGTACCACGCACCATTATCAAAACGACCAATCATACCTGTAAAGTTGTTGATCATACGATCAATTGAGTAAGGACGGTTGTTGATCGTTTGGTTGATATAGTTAACCATTACATCAGTAGTAAACTTAGGCGATAATCTAAAACTTGTATTCAAGTTCATGGTATTTTTTTCACTACCAGAATTCATACTAATACCTTCGTTTGCTTGTCTAGTTAAAGAGAAACGAATGCTCGCATTGTCAGTTGCTTTAGAAACCGCAACGTTAACACTTGAGTTCGTTGCTGTTTGGAATAAAGCATCGTAGTTATTAGGTTGTGCAGAGTAAGGAATAATACGGTTGTCCCAAGTTAAAATTGGTTGACCATCAAATTTAGGACCATAGTTGATACTAAAATTAAGCAAGCTTCTTGTTTCTTTAATACCATCACCATTTAAGTCATGATATAGGAAACCAGCGTCATCTTGACCACCGTTGTTGATTACGTTTGAAATACCATATCCACGAACGTTTTGATATCTTGGTAAGTAAGCAATTTTATCAATGCTGTAGTTTGTAGAAACGTCTACACCTAAGCCTTTTCTATTCTTGCTTGCTTGTTTTGTAGTAACTAATACAACACCGTTTACAGCTTCAGAACCATAAAGCGCTGCAGCAGATGCACCTTTTAAGATAGAGATGTTTTCGATATCTTCTGTTTGAAGATCCAATAAACCATTACCTCTTAAACGTTGGTCACCCCAGTAGTTGTCATTTCTAACTTCACCGTTACGGATTGGAATACCATCTAATATAATTAGAGGATCGTTTTTACCAGTGATAGAGTTGATACCACGGATGTTGATGTTTACTGCAGAAGTTGCACCACCTGGTGTAGCAGAGATACGAACACCTGGCGCCTTACCATAAAGGGCAGTCGCAAAGTTTGGTGTACCAGCATCAGTGATTTGCTCAGCACTAATAGTACTTGTAGCATAACCTAACGCTTTTTGCTTTTTAGAAATACCAAGAGAAGTTACAACTACATCATTTAAGGCACTAGTTCCTGGCGCTAAAGAAAAGTCAACGGTTGTTTGACCGCCAACTACAGCTTCTTTGCTTTCGAAACCCACAAAAGAAACAACGAGTGTTGCTTTTGCACCTGCTTTGATTGTGAACTTACCTTTTGCATCTGTCATGACACTGTTAGAAGTGCCTTTAACAGACACTGTAGCGCCAGAAAGTTCTGCGCCAGTGTTGTCTTTTACAACACCCGATATTGCTTTGTCTTGGGCAAATAATGTAGTGCCCGCAAACATCAATACAAGGAGTGTCAGTAAACGAATTTTTGTCCTCATTGTTTAGAATTTTGGTTAAATAAAAATCTTGAACCGGATTATCGTTTTAATAGTCCAGCGCTAAAATTTAGCATCTTAAAGTTCAACCTTATTTAGATTGAATTATTCAATTAAATTATCAATTTTTAGCCCTCAATTAACATATTCTTTGCATTTGGGCGTTAAAATTGACTTAGTGTAAAATATACATAGTAAAATCCGCTACTTTAACTTGTAACTATCTTAAAAACAAGGGCTTCGGTTTGTTTAACCATCGATTTATCGGTGGTAAACAAAACCACCTGGCCATCATTTTGGGTAAATTTTACCTTTTGTGGACCACCTATCGCCGATACGCCTTTAACTTTTACGCCTGCTGGTAAGTTAACCGAGAGTGAATTTTCAACTATTTCATTTTCTGCTACCTGATATATCGCATAAATATTTGTGCCTTTTTTGGTGAACGCCCATTTGCCCTGACGTGGTAAATTAGGATCCGCTTCTGTGTCGTAAACCGCTTCACTATTGATTTTCATCCATTTACCAATGGCTTCCAAGCGGTTGTATGCAAGTGAATCCCATTCACCATCGGGTCCAGGACCTACGTTTAAAAGGAGGTTTCCATTTTTAGAAATAATATCAGTAAGCATATGAATCACTTTTCGAGACGACTTGTACTGATCTCCGGGTACATATGACCATGAGTTACCAAGTGTGATACAGCTTTCCCAAGGATACGGCAAATAGGTAGCAGGCACTTGCTGTTCTGGCGTAACATAATTTTCATACTCACCATGCACTGTTCTGTCAACAACGAGTAGGCCCGGTTGGTGTGTTCTGGCCATCGCCGCAATTTTAGGCATATCGATATCCTGGTTATGCGTGATGGTTCTTTGCCATTCGACAGTGGTATCAATGCTACTTTTAGGTCTTACCCATCCACCATCAAGCCATAAAATATCCATGGTACCATACCCAGTCATAAGCTCCTGAATTTGGTTGTAGGTAAATGTTTTAAAATCTTCCCAACGCTGCGGATATTTTTTTGGATCGTAAGAAACGTTTCTGTCTTTTGGTGGAAAATAACGCCACCAATAATCTTTGGTATTCCAATCGGGTTTTGAAAAATACGCACCTGTCATGAGGCCTTGATTTCTAAATGCATTAAAAACTTCTTTTGCAATATTTGCTTTTGGATTGTTAGCAAATGGTGATTTTGATCCGGTTATTTTATAATCTGTTTCTTTGGAATCAAACATGCAAAAACCATCGTGGTGCTTGGTTGTAAAAACAACATATTTCATACCTGCATCTTTTGCAGCAGCAGCCCAACGTTCTGGATTAAATTTTACTGGATTAAAAGTAGTTTGTAAATTTTCGTAGGCTTTCAAGTAGGTATACCAATCCGCCGAATAAGGTCCCCTGCGCTGCGTCCAGCCTTCGTCTTCAGGACAAATGCTCCAACTTTCTACCACGCCCCATTGACTATAGGTACCCCAGTGCATGAGTAATCCAAATTTTACTTTTTGCCAAGCTGCTAATTTTTCACGCACTTTAGCATCAGCGGGTAATGTATATTTTAAACTTGCTGTGTGCTCTTGCGCAATAGTATTATTTGCTTTTGCAAAAAATAAAATAGCGGCAATCAATATTATTTTTTTCATAGTTTATTTTTTAATCCAAATAAGTTTGCTGTTTAAATTATTTTTTGTTCCGTTTTCTAATTGTATGGTTGCAATTAATTCATTGCCGCCACTACCATCATAATACGCCACTCTAATTTTATGGTATCCTTTTTTAAGGGCTGCTTTTCCGGACGCCTCCACAGATCCATGATCACCATCATTGTTTACCACTTCTTCATCATCGATGTATAAAATACTACCATCATCGGAGCGTGTCGTAAAATGATAGATGCCGTCTTTTTCAATTTTTAAATAGCCATCAAATAGCAAACTAAATTCTGATGCACGCTTTTTTACGGCCACGCTAATATCTTGTGTAACGCCTGTTACTGCTGGTGTTAAGCCTGGTAGGGCTGCTAAATTTTGTTTGCCTTTTGTTTCAAAATAGGTATAGGTAATTCCGGGTTGTAAGGCACCGCTTATTTTTACAGCAGGCATCCAAGTGTATGCCCTAGCGGATACTTCCGCTACTTTACCAGGTAGTTTTGTATTGTCAAAAATTTGTGCTTTAACAAGCGTTGTTTTTGTAGGTGTAAACGGCGCGGTATACGTTGGAGACGACAAGGTTGGATTTGTTCCATCAGTTGTATAATGTATGGCAGCGCCTGCTGGTGCAACTAGCGCAACAGTTGGAAGCTGCGCACCATTTGCATACGTAATTTCTATTTTTGGTTTTGCAGCAAATGCGCCAAAATTTTCAATTTTAAGTGCATAGGCATATGGCGCTTTTATCATAGCTGGCTTGTAAGCTGGCATGCTTACCACAATATCATTTCCTTGTTTTTTCCATGTGCATTTTTCTTTGGTTGCAACAAAAGAAATGTTGGTACCAGTAGGTAAATCAAGGTCTTTAATAACGTACTCGCCATTATTATTAAACTTGGGCGAGATGGCGTACAATGCATTGCTAGTAGGGTTGTACGTAAAATAAAAATCTTTTTCTTTACTGTCTTTAATTGACGCTTGTGAAGTGCGTATCCAGCGTCTGGTGTTGTAAATAGCTTCGCCATTTTCTTGTAACCAAGCTCCTATTTGCAACAAACGCTCCTGCATAATAGGTGGGATTTTTCCGTGGTCATCAGGTCCAATATCTAATAAAAAATTGCCACCTCTACTTACTTTATCTACTAATGCTAACACCAGTGATTGCGCCGAATTATAATCCCAAATATCTTCTTCTTTATTGTAGCCATATGAGTATCCCATACCCCTACTTTCTTCCCAAGGATGATCTTCAAAATCTAAATCAGGTTGGTACTCTGGCGTGTATACACCACCATGATGAAAACGAATACCACTGCCCCATCTATCATAGGTAACAATCTTTTCTTTTACTGGACTTTCGTTATACAACCACGCTAAAAACTCAGGAGATTTCCATTTTGCATCTGACAGGTCCCAATCACCATCTGTCCAAAAAACATCGGGCTGATAGGTATTAATGAGGTCTTTCATTTGTGGCCACATATGATCACTTACATATTTATTGATGTCCGATTTATAGAGTGGGTTGTACCATTCGTACAGTGAATAATACATACCAGCACGCACGCTTGTCTTTCTTACAGCTTTAAATAAATCACCCAATAAATCTCTTTTAGGACCACTCGTTACACTGTTCCAAGGAAAGCCCCAGGTTTTATCTGCTTCTTTACTAGGCCACATGGCAAAGCCATCGTGGTGCTTACTCGTTAACACAATATATTTTGCACCTGACTGCTCAAACACTTTAGCCCAGGCATCCGGATCAAAACGATCTGCCTTAAACATAGGGCCAAATCCATAGTAAGACATATCGCCATAATGCAGTTTGTGAAATTGTTTGCGCACGTTGTCTTTGTCTGCTTGCAAACCATTTTGGTACCACTCCGAGTAACTATGTTCGGGCCCCCATGATGGAACACTATATGCACCCCAATGAATAAAAATGCCAAATTTTTCGTTCATAAACCATGAAGGAACGGGTCTCGAATCGAGCGACTCCCAATTAGGTTGGTAGTTTTGTGCAGTAAGTTGTAACTGCAGCATGCTTATAAGTAAGCAGCAAGCGATCCATTTTTTCATACACAATTTTTATTTTTTTTCTGAAGATACATCTGTTACACATCTAAATCCAGTGTGCTCGAGTCCGGTGTCAGTGGCAGTTTTCATACGCGCAGATACGCGGTAACTTGCACAATAAGATGCATGACATAAAAAAGATCCACCACGCACTACTTTTTTTGGAATGGTAGGTTCGTCCGGATCAAAACTTTTATTACTCCCGGTAGGATTTTGCAAATTTTGTCCTGCTACACTTGCATAGTAATTGGCATCATACCAATCGGAACACCATTCCCAAACATTGCCACTCATATCATACAATCCGTAAGCATTAGGTGCGTATTTAGCAACGGGTGCAATACGCATATAACCATCTGCTCCCGTGTTGGTGTTTGGAAAAGTTCCTTGCCAAATATTAGCCTTCGTAGCTCCCTTTTCGATGGGCTCATTGCCCCAAGGAAATGTTTGATTTTTTAGTCCACCACGCGCTGCAAATTCCCACTCTGCCTCTGTAGGTAAACGCTTGCCAGCCCAACGGGCATAGGCATTAGCATCATCCCATGAAATTTGCGTTACCGGTTCACTGTCTTTTCCTTTAATGTTACTTCCAGAGCCACGCGGATGTTTCCAATTGGCTCCTTTTGTCCAAGCCCACCAAGATGCAGGGTTGTTCATATCAACTGGTGTAGAAGACATTACAAATACAAGTGATGATGCTACTAATAATTCGGGCGCCGGCTTTGGTGTGCCAGGAGGCAATTGTTTTTTTATTTCATTCCAATCCGGATTTTTTTCGGCGGTGGTAACATAGCCAGTTGCTGCCACAAATTTTGCAAACTGTGCGTTGGTTACTTCGGTGGTATCCATCCAAAAACTAGAAACGGTAACATTATGTTGCGGATATTCATCGACACGTCCAGTTTTATCGGAACAACCCATCATAAAGCCGCCTCCACTTATTAGAACCATACCTGCTTTATTTGCAACACCTTTTACAATACTTAATGTATCTGCACCGCCACCAACACCAAACCGGTTAGGGATATTACTGGTACAGTGTAATATCGAATCTTTTTTTGCTTGAATAGAATCTTGAATGGCTTTTGCAGCATTGTCTCCAGAAGTACATGCCCAAAAAAGCATGCAACAAAAAAATATTGATTGATATAATATGAATGCTCTTTTCAATGCTAAAAATTAAAGTTATTTATTTCTTGCAGTGGTAAATTATTTACAACTGCTTGCTCTGCCTCCGTAGCTAAGTTATACATTGTTTGTACAATGTTTTTATTTTTTGTAGCAAGATCATTTAATTCACTTGGATCATTTGCCAAATTAAAAAGTAGTAATGAGGTTTTACCACCACGCTTATCAATTACTAATTTCCAATTATTATACCTAACACCTTGCACTTCTTTTTGCGGTGCAAAGGCATAAAATGTATTACGCACGGGTTTATTATTAACGATACTTTCAATGATAGGTTTTCCATCAATTACTGTAGCAGTTGGTATTTGAGCGCCTGCCACTTGTAAAAAGCTTGTAAACAAATCTACCCCACTATATAAGTTTTCACTGATAACACCGGGCTTAATGACACCTGGCCATTTTATAAAACACGCCGACCTTACACCGCCTTCAAAACGCTGCTGGTATTTTCCATCCCGTAATACGTGTTGTAAACTGGTATCTACTAGACCAAATTTTCCATAGCTGTCTTCTAACTCTTGGTATTTTTCTACGAGCGGTCCGTTATCGGAATGAATAACTATAAGCGTATTTTTTTCGAGTCCCAATTGTTTAAGATACCCTGTTAAAACACCCACTGTATAATCGATGTAGGCAACTGCGTCACCAAATGCACCATAGTTAGAACGTCCTTCAAAACCTTTTGGAATAAAATAAGGCGTATGTGTTTCAATATTAGCGTACTGCAAATAAAATGGTTGTTTACTAGCCGCTTTCTCTTTCATAAACGCACAAGCTTCTCTAATAAATTGAGCAGGCAGTTCTGCTAATTCGTTATTATTTAATTCTTTTACTTTTTCACTATTACGCATAAGCGGAATGGGTGGATACCCTCTAGATCCTGTATTACCAAGCCTTTCAGGACCATGGTCGTTGGGGTAAGGGATGCCAACATAGCTATCAAAACCATGTGCGGGTGGTAAAAATTTTGGTAAGTGACCTAAATGCCATTTACCCACTAGCGCCGTTGCGTAGCCTACTTTTTGTAGTTGTTTGGTAAACGTAATTTCTTTGCTACTATCAAGCCCATTGGTATTGGATGGAAATAAAACACCCAGTCCGGTTCTATCATTTACGCGCGGACTATAGCGCCCTGTCATAATAGCCGCACGCGTTGGTGTGCAGGTTCCATGTGGTGCATAAAAATTAGTTAAGCGGGTTCCCTCTTTTGCTAGCGCATCTATATGCGGTGTTTTATAATACAGTGATCCATAACTCGAAAAATCATCGTAGCCAATATCATCGATAATAATATGAATGATATTGGGTCTCGCGCTAATGCTAGTTTGCGCATCTACGCGCAATTGCGCCAAACACATTGCGCAAAGCAATAACCAACAAATAGTTTTTTTTATAAAGCTCAGTTTCAATATTTATTTATTTTTTTACAGGTAATTTTCCATCTATAAATTCCCAATCAGAAATATGCGGATGTCTATGACTCGCTTTTAAAATCGATTCCATTTGCCGCACAAGTTCTGGATGCGCTAATGCAACATTGGTAGTTTCCCCCGGGTCTGATTTTACATTATAAATTTCCCAAAGCGCTTGTTTATTTTTTTTAAGATCCGATTTTACCCCTTTCCAATCTCCAACCATAACCGCTACTTGACCTGTTTTTTCGGGATATTCAAAATACATAAACGGCCTACTGGCTTGTGTTTGAGGGCTTCCTAATAAAGTAGGTAATATTGAAATGCCATCCGATACGGGTGCTTTTTGGCGTGTTAATTGCGCCAGTGTTGCCATCATATCATACTGCACCGAAGGAAAATCAGAAATAGTGCCTGCCTTTATTTTTGATGGCCAGCGTGCTAAAAATGGAACGCGAATACCGCCTTCATACAAATCCATTTTGCGTCCCCTAAAACCAGCAACACTATTAAAGAAATTTGTTTGCACGCCACCCACATCAAAAGTGGCACCATTATCACTTGAAAATAGTACCAGCGTATTTTGATCCAATTTTAAATCTTTTAATAATTTAAATATTTCACCTACTTGCGTATCTATATAAGTAATCATAGCGGCATATGTAGCCAATGGATATTTATTTGGTGCATAGCCTCCTTTATACCCTAAATAGGGCTCTTCAGGAAACTGCCCTAAGTATTTGGCAACTTCACCTTTTGGTGCTTGCAATGAAACGTGCGGACCCGTGTAGGGTAGGTACAAAAAAAATGGTTTGTCTTTATTTTTATTGATAAATGCCGTTGTTTTTTGAGCCATTTTAGTAATGGCATAATCGCTTCCAATAAATTTTTCGAAGGCCGAATCTGCGGTCGTGCCTGCTGGTAATTTTTGGTGCACATATATGTATGGGTTACGCAAACTATCCCATTTTCCATTTTCCCATAAATGCGTTGGATAAAAATTATGCGCCTGCTTTTGACAGTAATAACCATAAAAATAATCGAAGCCCTGCTGGTTAGGGTTGCCCGTATTATCATGCATACCTAACCCCCATTTACCAATCGCGCCCGTGGTGTAACCTGCGTCCTGCATGAGTTTGGCAATGGTAACCGTATTTTCTGGTAACGGCATTTGGCCACCTTCTGTGCTATCTTCAAAACCACCTAATTCGTAATTACCTCTAATGTATGAATGACCCGTATGTTTACCCGTCATTAAACTTGCGCGGGCTGGTGCACACACCGGTGCTGATGAATAATGCCTCGTAAAGCGCATACCTTCGGCGGCCATTTTATCTAGATTGGGTGTTTTTATTTTTTGCTGCCCATATGAACCCAGTTCACCATAACCCATATCGTCGAGGTATATATAAATAACATTGGGAAGGATTTGCTTAACTGGTTTTTGCGCAATCAATGGCGCAGAAAAACCAATCCATAAAGCATATAATAGATACAAACGGCGGTTCATAAAAGCATGGTCTTATCCTTAAAAGTAATTGAATTCAATCAAATAATTTTCAAATAAAAAGTATCCTTATCAAATAAATTATTACCTTAAAAAAAATAATTGCAATGACAGAAAATAAAAAACCAAATAGACGAGATTTTATGAAAACTTCTGTTAAGGGTGCCATCGGCGCAACCCTTGCTACTGTTGGCTTTCCAACCATTGTGCCCGCTGCCGTTTTTGGACCGAGTGCGCCTAGCAATAGAATTAATATTGGTGCCATTGGTCTTGGGCGCATTTCTAGAGAACACGATATGTTTGAAACCCTCAAATACAACCATGCAAATATTATGGCGGTATGTGATGTAGATAGTAAAAGATTAAAAGAAGGAAAGCAGTTTGTAAATGATTTCTATTCTAAAAAATATGGCAAGCCTTACGATGGTGTAAAAATGTATTCAGCTGCACAAGAGCTCTTAAACAATAAAGATATTGATGCGGTGCTGATTAGTACGCCCGATCATTCACATGCTTACTTAGGTGTTTTGGCAGCTGAAGCTAGAAAAGACATATACCTGCAAAAGCCTACTGCGCTTACGATTCAGGAAGGTCGCGCATTAAGTAATGCGGTGCACAAGCAAGGATGTATTTTACAAATTGGTAGTCAACAAAGATCAAGTACGCAATTTAGATATGCTGCAGAGCTAGTAAGAAATGGACGCATTGGAAAATTAAAAGAAGTACTTATTGGCTTACCCAAAGATCCTGGTGGTGATATAGAACCAGAAATGCCCATTCCAAGTACATTAAACTACGATGCTTGGTTAGGGCCAACACCGTATATGTATTACACCGAAAAAAGGGTGCACCCACAAAACGATTATAGCAGACCGGGTTGGATGCGTGGCGAAAACTATTGTGCCGGCATGATAACCAATTGGGGCGCCCATCATATCGACTGTGCGCACTGGGCTATGAACACCGAGTACACCGGACCCAAAGAAGTTTGGGGTACAGCTGTTTATCCAACGTCGGGATTATGGGATGTTATGGGCGATTTTACCACCTACGGCTTATATGACAATGGCGTAAAAATGACCATTAGCACCGACCTTCCAAATGGCATTAAATATATTGGTACCGAAGGATGGATTTTTGTTACAAGAGGGGCTTATAAAGCAAGTGCTAGTGACCCAGTTGCAGCATCAAGCCAAAAGGCATTAACAGCTAGTAATGATGGTATAATAACTTCTGTGATTGGTGAAAATGAGGTTAACCTATACAGAAGTGACGAGCACCATGGCAACTGGCTCGATTGTGTAAAATCTAGAAAACAGCCTATAGCACCTGTAGAAGTAGGCCATAGGTCATGTTCTACCTGTATTGTTCATTCTATTGCCATGAAAACCAAGCGCAAACTCTATTGGAATGCCACCGATGAAACTTTTATTAATGATGATGAGGCCAATAAGCTGTTAAACCGCCCGCACAGGGCACCTTACACCATAAAAGGGCTTTCATAATGCATAATTGACTCATTATAAATCAGGTATAAAAACAATGTGTAAAAAATACAAACTCGGTAAATTTTAATGATATTTGGATAATATTTAATGATACCCAAAAATAACAGTAACGTGTTAAAACAACTTTCTTTTAGACTTATCGTATTTTCTTTGTTTGTGATACTAGTAAGTGCTGCTTGCGGTAAAGGCAGTGGCGGTAGTGGCGGCGGCGGTCCTGTTACACCACCAACACCTCCACCACCCACCGAAGACGCAATTGTTTTCACGTACGATATTGATCCAGGATCAAATATTTATGCAGCGCTAGGTACTACGCAAGAAGTAAAAATTTCAGTTACTTCCAAAATGCCTACAGCTGGTGTAATCACCGATATTGTTGTTAAAAAAGATTCTGATGGTTCTACCGTTTCAAGTTCTACCCTAGCTGCAAGTACCATGGTTCCAATTAATGGTATGATTTCTAATTTGGCAACAAACGTAGTTTGTACAGCTACTATCACTGTAAAGTCTGCAACTACAGCTACCAATACGTCTACAAAAACTTTTAAGATAGCAAGAAAATAATTTTCTTAGTCTTTAATGCATCTTACACTAAATCCAGCAAGTCTATTGTTACCAGAAACAGTATATGTGTTTGGTGGAAATATAACATACGCTCTAGCAAATGTCACATCCGAAAAATCACTAGACCAATAATGATGACCCGTGCCTCTATCAGTAATTACTCCTGTTTGATAGGCTAGATATCCTGCAGCGTGTATTTTTAACACAGAAGAAAAATTATTTAAATAACCATTTGTATTTCTGACTGCTGTCCATTCTGTTAAATTAGGTATGCGCCAACCAGCCCCTAACTCAATGGTACAAGGATCATTAGCAGGCTGCCAATCTTGAGCTGGTTGGGCTCCTGAAGAAGTCCAAGCAGTTGGTGTTCTGGTCGTACCCGCATATTTATAACCTCGTTTATAATTAAACTGCCAATACCAACCACTAGCATTTTCGGTTGCATCCGTTGCAGAACTAGCCTCATTTGTAGCACCCAAATTAGAAGTGATCCAACATTTACTGGCACCACTAATGGTGGTTAATACAGTTTTGTAAGTAACCGTTTTTGCTAAAGGCGCAACACCATCAGTCGTTACGTGATTGATCATTATGTCATCCCCGCAAACAAATGTTTTTGTTTTTTTTCCAGACGTAAGTAATCCCTCACCGGTTCCAATTTTTCCATTGGTATTTACATACGTAGTTGGAACAGTACTAATTTTACCATTAATTGTTAACTGCGCATCAACTGTGCCCATCGAAAAAAACACAATAAAAATATAAATAAGTATCCGCATAAATTATCTATTAATAATAATAATCAAACTGAATTCTGTCACTTAAAGTAAGAGCGTAACTGGCATTACTAGCGGGCGTATACGTAAGTGTTGTTCCTACTAAAGCATAAGCTGCATTACTAATTCTTACGCCATTAATAAACATTTTTAATTTGCTATTCGCAGATTTCGTTTGCGTAAGTGTAAATACTGTTTGTCCAACAGTTGCAGCAAATTCATCTGCTATTTCCCTAACCAACGAAAAATCGGTTCCATTAACTGCTGCAGTTACAACACTAGTTCCATTTCCTTTTACAATACCGGTAATGGTTGCAACGCCTGTTCCACCATTGGCAACTGGCATCAGGCCCGTTAATTTAGTAGCAGCTAGGCTTATAATTTTTGCATTTGTGATGGAGCCATCAGCAATTACTGTTGTAGCAATAGCGGCGTCTACATAGGTTTTAACCGCGTTTTGTGTAGGAAATAATACATCGCTCGTACCAAGTGTAGTAGTAACTGATTTATTAGCTGCATTTTCTTTTGCATTAAGTGCCGTTTGTGTAAGCGAACTAATAGGTTTATTTACATCCGAAGTGTTATCTACATTGTTGAGTGCTAAATTGATTTTTGCAGCAGCTGCAGTGCTTGCACCGGTTCCGCCATTTGCAATAGCAACAACGCCGGTTAATTTGCTGGCACTTAGGCTAATTATTTTTGCATCGGTTATAGATGCATCGGCAATAGCGGTAGCAGCCACAGCAGCATCTACATAATTTTTAACCGCTTTTTGAGAAGGGAATAAAACATCGCTTGTGCCAAGCGCCGTATTGATTGATTTATTAGCCGTATTTTCCTTGATGTCTAAAGCAGACTGAGTAAGTGTGCTGATTGGTTTATTTAAATCGTTAGTGTTGTCTACATTGTTAAGTAATAAATTAGTTTTTGCTGCAGCTATGGTGCTTGCGCCGGTTCCCCCATTTGCAATAGCTACCAGGCCGGTTAATTTACTAGCTTCCATAGTTACTATTTTGGCATTTGTTATTGAACCGTCTGCAATGGTTGCTCCAGCCACAGCAGCATCTACATAAGATTTATTGGCGGCATCAGTAGAGCTAGTAGGCAAATCAGTGAGGGTGATTTTTTTTGTAGCATTAATAGTTAAGTCGCCCACTAATGTTCCCCCATCTAATCTTAAATAACGGGCATCTGTAGAAGCTTGGTTGGCTGTAATTTCTCTCCACACTGCTCCATCATAAATAAATGTTCTACCATTATTTGAAGGTGTTGGATCTGAAGAAACGATATAAATATTACTATTTGCAGGCGTAGGTACTGTTGCAGAAAAATTTCCGTTGTTGTACACACCCGTATAGGTTAAACTTAATGTAAGTACTAAATCGCCATTGGCATCTGGCGATGTGCCATTTACTTTTTTGATGGCACCAACCACATCATTTACTGGAATAGTTGAGGTAGTTGTAAACTGAGATACACCCGCTTTTACATATCCACTTGATAATGTTGCCGATCCCGTTCCGCCTTTTGCAACAGGAACAACACCCGTTAATTTTGAGGCAGCCACGCTAATTATTTTTGCATCGGTAATAGAACCATCTGTAATTGAAACGCCCGCTACCGCTGCGTCTACATATGTTTTAACTGCGTTTTGTGTAGGAAACAAAACATCGCTTGTACCAAGTGTTGTAGTAACTGATTTATTTGCTGTGTTTTCTTTTAAGTCAAGCGCTGCTTGGGCAAGGGTACTGATTGGTTTATTTACATCAGAAGTGTTGTCTACATTGTTAAGTGCAAAATTTGTTTTAGCAGCCGCAATTGTGTTTGCTCCGGTACCTCCATTGGCAATAGCAATTATACCCGTTAATTTGCTCGCGCCTACACTAATTATTTTTGCATCGGTGATAGAGCCATCGGCAATAGCTGTTGTGGCTACCGCTGCGTCTACATATGTTTTAACTGCGTTTTGTGTAGGAAACAAAACATCGCTTGTACCAAGTGATGTAGTAACGGATTTATTAGCGGTGTTTTCTTTTAAGTCAAGTGCTGTTTGCGTAAGTGTACTAATAGGCTTATTTATATCCGACGTGTTGTCTACATTATTAAGTGCTAAATTAGTTTTAGCAGCAGTAATTGTACTAGCACCTGTACCGCCATTTGCAATAGCTATAACGCCCGTTAATTTACCCGCGCTTACGCTAATTATTTTTGCATCGGTGATAGACGCATCGGCAATAGCTGTGGTAACAATAGCCGCGTCTACATAAGTTTTAACGGCGTTTTGTGTGGGAAATAAAACATCGCTTGCTCCAAGTGTTGTAATAGCCGATTTATTTGCTGTGTTTTCTTTTAGATCAAGTGCAACCTGTGTAAGTAAACTAATGGGCTTACTCATATCTGTTGTGTTGTCTACATTATTAAGTGCTAAGTTTGTTTTTGCAGCAGTAATTGTACTAGCACCCGTACCTCCATTTGCAATAGCAACTACACCCGTTAATTTACCCGCACTTATACTAATTATTTTTGCATCGGTGATAGATCCATCAGTAATTGAAACGCCTGCAACTGCCGCGTCTACATAAGTTTTAACGGCGTTTTGCGTAGGAAATAAAATATCACTAATGCCAAGTGCAGTTGTAACTGATTTATTAGCAGTATTTTCTTTTAGATCAAGTGCAACCTGTGTAAGTAAACTAATAGGCTTACTCATATCTGTTGTATTGTCTACATTATTAAGTGCTAAGTTTGTTTTTGCAGCAGTAATTGTACTGGCTCCAGTTCCTCCATTTGCAATAGCTACAACGCCCGTTAATTTTGAGGCAGCCAGACTAATTATTTTTGCATCGGTGATAGAACCATCCGTAATTGAAACACCCGCAACAGCCACATCTACATAAGTTTTAACGGCGTTTTGTGTAGGAAACAAAATATCGCTTGTACCAAGTGTTGTAGTAACTGATTTATTGACTGTGTTTTCTTTTAAGTCAAGCGCTGTTTGTGTAAGTGCACTAATAGGCTTATTTACATCCGACGTGTTGTTTACGTTATTAATTGCTAAGTTAATTGAAGAAGAAGCAGCGTCTACATAGGTTTTAACGGCATTTTGCGTAGGAAACAAAACATCACTTGTGCCAAGTGTAGTAGTACCTGATTTATTGGCTGTGTTTTCTTTTAATGCAAGGTCAGATTGAATTACTGTATTTGATAATAATGTAGTAAGTGCCACTTGTTTAACATAGGGCAGTAACATAGTAGCAGTATCGCTAATGTTTAATTTACCATTAAGTGTTGTAACAACTAACGGATTTAGTTTTGCGATGCTAACAGCACCATTGGCAATAGAAGGTGCGGGATAATTTCCAACCAAATCACCAGCGGCTGGACCAACAGGGTATGAAGCCAATGCAAATGGAACACTTTGCAACTGATTCATTCCAACTAGCGAAAAATTAGTTGCACCATTTGGATCAATTTCTAATTTTATATATTTTTTCCCAGTAGACCAATTGATAGAAGCGATCGTTCCAATTACACTCGTTCCACCCGGAGCACCAATAACAATGGTAAACAAACCAACATAGTTAGTAGAAACCATTTTTGTTTCTTGGTAGGTTATAATTCCATTAGCTGCGCTATCAATAATTGATAAACGAACCGTAATTACATGTGCAGAAATTGGCTCTCCGCTTGCATTTCGGGCAATTCCTTGATAATTTAATTGCTGGGGTATTTGTGCCATTACACTTGACACTAGAGCCAACATCATTACAATAAAAATGTATTTTTTTATCATTTTCGTTCTTTTATGATTTTAAATGCACCAGATTTTATTTTTTCTCCAGCTAAATTTTCGAGTACAAGTTTTATATAATAAACCCCCGCACTTAATCTGGTTAAGTCTGTTTTTTCGATGAGTTGATAGCCATTTTTGTCAATACTCGTAGTTCCTAATATTTTCCCTTCCTGCGTCACTAGCTGGAACATTAATTTACCTATGGCAAAAGATTGTATGTTGATGGTAATAACACCAACCGCGGGTATTGGATATATAATTACTTCTTCGGGGAGCCAGGTAGGCCTTGTTGGCTTATATAATTTATCGAAGGGTTGCAGTACGCCGCTTGTTACATTCCAAAAAGCACCAACCCTACTTGAAGGAGAGCCATTTCTACCAAAATAAGTTTCTATCAGGGTGGCTTCGCCAACACTCCAGTCTATAATGTAGCTGCTAGACACAATACCGGAACCACCACTTGTGTTTAAAATTAATGGGCTTGCGGGTGGAATTACAACTTGAGCAAAAACATCAAAATGCAATAAGGATATAAAGGAAAAAAGTAGAAGTTTTTGCATACACGAAAGGTGTTATGCTAAACTATTTTTTATATTATAG
>Ga0255107_1000023_pt1:0-40000 | contig 44407 bp, 35 predicted proteins | sample Law_Cont_RepC_8h_FD_188457 | JGI IMG/M metagenome (GOLD analysis project Ga0255107, IMG submission 188457) | Freshwater microbial communities from St. Lawrence River, New York, United States - Law_Cont_RepC_8h | ecosystem: Environmental > Aquatic > Freshwater > River | place: USA: New... | reverse complement strand
CTAATACGTAGTTAAGTTGATCAAACGAGGTGGGATTTCTATAACAGCCAGGATGTTGGCTTGGAAGCAGCCATTCATTTAAAGAGTGCGTAACAGCTCACTGGTCGAGAGATCCTGCACGGAAAATAATCGGGCATCAAACTACGAACCGAAGTTCTAAATTCAGCCTAGCTGAGTGGTAGGGGAGCATTCAAATCTGCACAGAAGGTGTACAGCGATGTATGCTGGAGCGATTTGAAAAGAAAATGTAGGCATAAGTAACGATAATTAAAGTGAAAAACTTTAACGCGAAAAGTCTAAGGTTTCCTGATCAACGTTAATCGGATCAGGGTTAGTCTGGTCCTTAGGAAAACCCGAAAGGGGTATCTGATGGAAAGAAGGTTAATATTCCTTCACCTGCTATACATTAAAAGTGACGCAGGGACGTGGTGGTTGCGTACGGACGGAAGTGTACGCCTGAGTGGAGTCTTCGGACAAAGCGAAACCATAAAATCCCTGCCAAGAAAAGCGAGTATAGCAGCCAGTACCGGAATCCGACACAGGTAGACGGGATGAGTATTCTAACGCGCTCGGGTGAGCCGTGGAGAAGGAACTAGGCAAATTAACGCTGTAACTTCGGGATAAAGCGTACCGCAGTGATGCGGTCACAGTAAATAGGTACAACCAACTGTTTAACAAAAACACAGGGCCCTGCAAAAACGTAAGTTGACGTATAGAGCCTGAAACCTGCCCGGTGCTGGAAGGTTAAGGAAGGGTGTTCGACGCAAGTCAAAGCTCCTGACTGAAGCCCCAGTAAACGGCGGCCGTAACTATAACGGTCCTAAGGTAGCGAAATTCCTTGTCGGGTAAGTTCCGACCTGCACGAATGGTCTAATGAGTTGTACACTGTCTCCTCCACGAGCCCGGTGAAATTGTAGTATCGGTGAAGATGCCGGTTACCCGCCACGGGACGGAAAGACCCCGTGAACCTTCACTACAACTTTGCATTGATTTTGAGCAACAAATGTGTAGGATAGTTGGGAGACTTTGAAGCAGCATCGCCAGGTGTTGTGGAGTCAACGTTGAAATACCAACCTTTTGTTGCTTAGAACCTAACCCTGAACAAGGGGACATTGCATGGTGGGTAGTTTGACTGGGGTGGTCGCCTCCTAAAAAGTAACGGAGGCTCGCAAAGGTACCCTCAGTACGGTTGGTAATCGTACGAAGAGCGCATTAGTAAAAGGGTGCTTGACTGTGAGACAAACACGTCGAGCAGGAGCGAAAGCTGGCTAAAGTGATCCGGTGTTTCTGCATGGAAGGGACATCGCTCAAAGGATAAAAGGTACTCCGGGGATAACAGGCTGATCTTACCCAAGAGCTCATATCGACGGTAAGGTTTGGCACCTCGATGTCGGTTCGTCACATCCTGGGGCTGGAGAAGGTCCCAAGGGTTCGGCTGTTCGCCGATTAAAGTGGCACGTGAACTGGGTTCAGAACGTCGCAAGACAGTTCGGTCCCTATCTGTGGTGGGCGCTAGTAAATTGAGTGGACATGACCTTAGTACGAGAGGACCGGGTTGTACGTACCGCTGGTGTATCTGTTATGCCGCCAGGTGTAATGCAGAGTAGCTATGTACGGCAAGGATAAACGCTGAAAGCATCTAAGCGTGAAACCTTCCACAAGATGAGTTTACTTTTAAGGGTCGTCGAAGACTACGACGTTGATAGGCTATAGATGTAAGGCTAGTAATAGCGAAGTCGAGTAGTACTAATTGCCCGTAAGCTTTATTTTTTTTCTTGTTATTATTTTTCCTTTCCAATATGTAATTTATTGTTTTATCAGTCTAATTAGTTTTAGACACCGATAAAATTACCTTCTTATGGTGATTTTGCCGGGGGTGTTCACCTCTTCCCATTCCGAACAGAGAAGTTAAGTCCCCCATGGCCGATGGTACTTGCGTTTTGCTGGGAGAGTAGGTAGTTGCCATATTTATTTAAAAGCCTCGTATATCTTAATCGATATCACGAGGCTTTTTTGTTTTAGGGATTTCCTATGGGCATAAAAAAAGTCCCGCAATAAATTGCAGGACTTTTTTTATGTAAGCTTAAAAATTTAGTAGATATTAATATCTGTTAAATCCTCCGCCTCCACCGCTGTTTCCACGATCACGGTTGTATCCACCGCCGCTTCCGCCGCGATTTCCACCACCACCACCGTATCCACCACCGCCACGGCTTCCGCCGCCGCCGAAGCTCTTCTTTTTGAAGTCGCCTCTTTCGCCTTCTGGACGTGGAGTTGATTCATTAACTACAATCTTGCGCTCCATAACATCAGTATCGTGTAATTGGCTGATAGCAGAACGAGCTGCTTCATCATCTGCCATTTCTACGAAACCAAAGCCTTTGCTGCGGTCATTGTTAAACTTGTCTGTAACGATCTTTGCACTTGTTACTTCACCAAATGGAGTAAACAAGTTTTGCAGGTCTTCACTGGACATATTCCAGTTTAGGTTTCCAACGTAAATGTTCATGTTCTTTAAAAAAATTAAGTGATCAAAAACCAACGATTGAACTGAACCAAAAACTAAAACATTTACGAAATAAACGTTCTGAGAATAGGAAGAACTTTCATTGGACAATTCGAAGGTATGTAATTTGTGGGAAACCAATTTTTTTTTATAACTTTTTTACCGTTTAAGTCATAAAAAAACCCGGCCAAAGCCAGGTTTTTTGTATAAGAGGTTGATTATCTGTAGATTATTCGCCTACAACTTCAAAATCAATTTCAGTAACATTACCGTTACCAAAGTCGATTGAAGCTTTAAAAGCACCTAATTCTTTTACTTCTTCTACAATTGTGATACGCTTGCGATCAATTTCATAACCTTTTTGGTCACGGATAGCGCGCGTCAATTGTAATGAAGTAACTGCACCAAATATTTTACCGCTTGTACCTGTTTTAGCTGTTAATTTAACTGGGCTAGATTTTAGTACATCGATTACTTTATTGATTTCAGCTAGCATTACTGCTTCCTTTTTAGCCTTAACTTTTAATTTTTCTTCTAGTTGCTTAAGGTTAGAAGGGCTTGCTTCAACTGCAAACTTTTGTGGAATTAAAAAGTTACGCGCATAACCGTTTTTAACAGTTACGAGTTCGCTTTTTCCACCTAAGTTGTCTACGTCTTGAATTAAAATTACTTGCATGTTTTTTTGTTTTAGTCCCCAAGAGCCCAGCTACTGCTGTCTCTCGCCCGTTGCGAGATTAGGGAAGGTTACTAATTAGGGTATTACTTTAATAAATCAGTAACGAAAGGTAATAAAGACATTTGACGTGCCTTTTTAACTGCGTCCTGTACTTTACGTTGATACTTTAGTGAGTTACCGCTCAAACGACGAGGTAATAATTTACCTTGTTCGTTGATGAACTTTTTAAGGAACTCAACATCTTTGTAGTCTACGTATTTGATGCCGTATTTTTTGAAACGACAAAACTTTTTCTTTGGTTTCTCCTGCTTTATTGCGGTCAGGTATTTTATCTCATTCTTTGCCATGTGATTAAGCCTCCATTTTTTGTTTTACCGCAAATCCGCCATTTCTTTTTACGTGGTTATACTCAACGGCGTATTTGTCGAGTTTCGTAATCATGTGACGCATAATTTGCTCGTCACGTAAAATTTGAATCTTAAGTTTTTCGTTAAGATCAGTTGGGCCGCTGTATTCTAACACCCAGTAGATACCAGTTGTCTTTTTTTGAATAGGGTAGGCCAGTGATTTAAGACCCCAAGGATTTGTATGCACTGTAGCTCCACCGAAGCTCGCAATCATATCTTGGTATTTTTTCTGAGAAGCTTTAAAGTCTTCTTCAGAAAGAACCGGAGTGAAAATCACCATTAATTCGTAATTGCTCATTACTTGAATTTTTAGGTTTAAAATTGGGTTTACCCAGTGGACTCCACCGAAATGGAGAATCTGCCAAAAACAGATTTGGGGCTGCAAAAGTAGGTAAAAGCCCTCATTTTACTGCATTTTTTACTATATTTTTTCGAGTAAAACCACAAAAGTTGGAAAATGGTCGCTAAATCCATTCCTAAACTGATTTCCATCCCAGGTTCTAAGCGGATACCCTTTAAAACGACCCTGATGTTCCACCATAAAAAAGGCCTTAAATACGTATGAGCTACCTAAAAACAGCCGTCCCCTATGGCGCGGCGGAATCCAGCTCTGAGACACTAGTATTTGGTCAAAAATACCCCAGGCATCCCTATTAGCAAGCGTCCCATTGCCTTTTGCTAGTACTTCTACCCAAGGGTTGTATAGATCTGATTTTTTGATCATTTTTAAGCCCCCACTAGATTGAAGGGCATGGGATACACTGTAATCTGACGGATTGTCGTTTAAATCACCCATTACTATAATTTTAGCAGCCTGATCCTCAGCCAAAATGGTGTTGATATGGCTTCTGCAAACCCTCGCTGCTTTACTCCTTGCTTCGGTACTCCTTTTTTGCCCCCCGCGTCTACTAGGCCAGTGATTCACGTATATATGCACGGTGTCGCCAAGTAAAATACCCTTTACGTACAAAATATCACGTGTAAATGTTTCAATGTTTTTTTTAGGAGGAAGTTGAACCGTTAAACTTTGATGGATTAACGGTCTAAAATATTTTGGTTGATAGAGTAGTGCAACATCGATCCCTCTTCTGTCTTTTGAATTTTCATGCACAAATAAATAGCCTCTATTTTTTAATAGTGGATGCTTAATTAAATCTTGTAGCACGGTATCGTTTTCAATTTCAACAGCGCCTAAAATAGCTGGCCCATCGTCATTCATATCAGCGCCTATTTTTTGTACAACTGTTGCAAGGTTGCTTACTTTTTTCTGGTAAATAAAGCTACTATAATGTTTGGCGCCACTTGGCAAAAACTCTTCGTCATCCACTACTGGATTATCGATTGTATCGTAAAAATTTTCGAAATTATAAAAAGCAGCAATACAGCTGTGATGCCTATCGGGCATAGGTTTAAAGGTAGGCGCATCTTTTTTTATAGTGGCGGTACAACTTGCCACTATTGTAGCAAAACATACAAGAGTGAATAGGTGATGAAGTGTATTTTTAATATAGCGCATAACTTTTATTCGCTAATTACAATTATTTAAACTGGTATTTCACGCCAATGTTTTGTGCGCATCACTTTTACAATTGAACTGCATTAGATTGTGCTGGAAATCTATGTTATGCGCGCTATTTTTTTATGTTTGATTTGTGTTTTTATGGTGGGGACTTTGCAAGCGCAAAAGCGTAACAAGTCAAAAGCGCTTCCTAATGTACTCGTACAAAAAGTGGTTGTATCTGAACCAGACGAAATCCCAATTGTCGTTTTAGATCCTGATACAAAAAGTGGCTCGGAGCCCTCTTTTGTTGCATCTAGTTTACAAGCCAATAAAGACCCTTTTTACAATACGGCTAGTTTTGGTTTTTCTGCCGCTGGATTTATGGTGAAGGGGCTCGACGCAAGCTTTTCTCAAACACTATTTAATGGCTTACCCATTAAAAGTTTATTATCTGGAAGTCCTCATTTTGCCGTTTACTCGGGCCTGCAGCAAATGATGCGTAAAACGGTGGTATTTGATGGTATTGCGGGTAACGAGCTTTCTTTTGGATTTCTCGGTAACACGACAGGCGCGGATATCCGTGCAATTGTGATGCCAAAGCAACATAAAATAGCAGCAACATTTGCAAATAGAGCCTATTCACATAAATACGTTTTGCAAATGGCTACTGGACAATTAAAAAATGGATGGGCATTTGCTGCACATGTAAATGCGCGCTTGGCAAAAGAAGGTTATTACAATGGATGTAGTTATGCAGGGTATGGTTATATGTTAAGCGCCGATAAAAAAATAAATGACCACTTCATTTTGTCTATGTCTTTATTGGGTGCGCCAATCACAGCAGAGCGGCAGGCGCCTGTGCTCCAAGAATCGTTACAATATTTTGGCGCTAATTACAATCCAAATTGGGGGATGCAAAATGGCGAAAAACGAAACGCTGTAAAAAGCGCAACACATTTACCGACGCTACTTTTTTCTACAGATATATCGCTTCCTGCAGCACAAAAATTAAACATCGTTGTAGGTGTAACCATGGGTATCAAAAGCATTACAGGCCTCGATTGGAATAATGCCGCGGATCCACGCCCAGATTATTATAAATACCTCCCAAGTTATTACCAAGATTCTGCGCTGAGGGTACTTATGCATGATGATTTAATTCAAAACCCTGGTAAGGGACAAATAGACTGGACGGGTTTGTATAGCCTAAATGCGCTTTCTAATGATCCAGTAATTATGAGTAGCAACCCTAATTTAATACTTCAAAAAAGAGCGGCGGTTATTGTAGAAAACAGGATGGATAAGCAGCAAACAATGGCAGCCTCCATGGTGTATCAATCGCCCATTGGCAAAGCAGGTTTATTGAATGCGGGCATTAATGTACAATTGGAGCAGCATCATTTTTACAAAAAAGTACATGATTTATTAGGCGCTCAGTATTATGTAAACATCAATCAGTTTGCCGAAGATGCACTTCAAATTAGAACGGATGTGAATCAATTTGATATCGAAAATCCCAATCAAATTATTTTGCAAAACCAAAATTTTGGCTACAATTATAAAGCCTTGCTCATGCAAACCGCTGCTTATCTGCAGTATAGTTGGGTGTTTTCACGATTTGATATTTTTGCAGGGGTGCAGTTTACAGGCAATAGTTTTAAAAGGGTGGGACTTGTAAAAAACGGACTATTTCCATTACAATCTAAAGGACCTTCTTACACCTATCATTTTACAAGTCCAGAAGCAAAGCTGGGTGTTACCTATAAATTAAATGGACGTCATTATTTTAAAGTAGAATTTTTATCCGCGTCAAGAGCACCTTTATTTGACAATGTATTTATAGCGCCCAAAATGCGCTCAACAGTTACAGATAATATCAGTTCCGAACAAATTAGGTCGGCGCTACTGGGCTATCAGTACCAATCCAATTTTTGTAAAATAGGTTTTCGCGCTTTTTTAATCACGCAAAATGATGCACGGGATGTGCTTACATTTTACCACGATGGGTACCACAGTTTTGTAAATTATGCACTTACAGGCATTGATAAAATCATGCAGGGTCTAGAAACCAGTATCGATTTTTCTTTACAAGAAAATCTATCACTCCAACTCATTGGCGCATTAGGGGATTACCGTTTTAATTCCAGGCAGCAACTTGTGGTGAGTTCTGATAATGACGCTTCGGTATTGGAAAAGAGTGAGGTCTATGTCAAAAATTTTAAAGTAGCGCGCACGCCGCAAAGGGCTGCTGCTGTTCACGTATCATACCGGCCGGGTTCTTTTTTTGCGACCATTAGTGCGCATTATATGGATAAGCGGTGGATGTCATTTAATCCCATACGGCGCACGTATGGTGCCCTAGCTTTACTTGACACAATGAGTCTTAGGCGTACGCAAATAACGGAGCAAACACAGTTGCCCAGCATGTTTACGCTTGGCGCTTTGCTTGGTCAGTCAATGAGGTGGTACAGCGTAAAAAACAAAACTCCTAAAAACATTTTATGCATTTTGAGTATCAATAATATTTTACAAAGCGGCCCTGTTTTAGTGGGTGGGTATGAGCAACTCCGATTTGATGTTGCCGGACTTAATGTCAATAAATTTCCGCCTAAATATTTTTTAGGCTACGGGTTTAATTTTTCTGCCACCATTTCATTTACTTTTTAAAGTACGTATATGTCTATGCACACATCTTATATAGGGTTTAATAATATTTTTATTCGCTGGATTTGCATCTTTTTTTTATGGATTACATGTTGCAATTGCGATAAGGTTTGGGATCTGCCACCATTGTATACGGGGCCTGCTTTAAAAGCCAATATGTCTATCAAAGACCTGCTGCGCCTGCATATCCCCAATAACTATGAAAAAATTAGTGCCGATTATGTTATAGAAGGAACAGTAACGGCCAACGATAAAACAGATAATTTTTATAAGTCCATTATTATTCAAGATTCAACAGCAGCTATTACAATAAAGCTCGACGGCTATAACTTATTTACAAAATACGCAGTAGGTCAAAAAGTGGGTGTTGCACTTAATGGATTGTGGCTTTCTGATTATGCCGGCATGACACAAATTGGTATTAGTGTTGATAGGTCCGACCCTGCATCACCCTTTTTATTAGGGATACCTCAGCCACTCATGAACCGTTATATTGGCCTACTAGCAGGCGGTAAATTAATGACACCCATAACCGTGTTACCCACCGGACTTGTTGATAGTTTAAAAGGATGTTTAGTATCCATTGATCAATTAGAATTTGTGGTATCTGATACGGGCAAAACCTATTCCGATTTAGTAAATCAACTCCCAGCCAGCCATACGCTCCGAACCTGTGCTATTGGAAATTTATATTTACGCACCAGTGGCTTTGCCTCTTTTGGAAATGCATTAACACCAAGGGGTAATGGAAGAGCCACCGGCATTTACACCGTTTTCAGAACCCAAAAACAACTTGTTATCAGAGACACTTCCGATTTGCAATTAACCGGATTAAGGTGCAGTGTAACGGGCCCTAAAACTTTATTTTCAGAAGATTTTTCTACTGCTATTACCGATAGTAGTTTCACTGCTGCGGGTTATAAAAATATCTCTGAAATTGGCGGCAAATATTTTACCACTAAAAAAACATCGGCTAATAATTATCTAGAAATATCGGCCTTTGCGGCTAGGCAAAATGCGGTCATAAGCTGGCTTATTTTACCGCCTATTAACCTCGATCATTCGGCCAACGAAATATTACATTTTGACACCAAAGATGGCTTTGACAATGGGGCTATTTTGCAAGTGATGGTGTCCACTAATTATGATGGCGGCAAAAATCCGGCAAAAGCAAAATGGACCCTACTACCAGCTATTATGGCCAAGGGAAGTACCAGTGGCTTTGCGCCCCAATGGATGTTTTCCAATAACCTAGATATGAGTAAATTTAAAGGGAGTGCATACATTGCCTTCAGATATGAGGGCAACGACCCCTCAGTAGTTATTGGCAAGCTCACCACCAGTTTTAGGCTCGATAATATTATGGTGCAAGGAAATTGACCCATTTTTTGTGTCATCCTGTCAGAAAATACCCCAAAAAAGGGCCTTGGTACTTTATTTGTATAAATGCTATACAAATAAGTGAACTATGCAAAAAGGACAAATACGCGTACAAACGGAAAACATCTTTCCAATCATTAAAAAATTCTTGTACAGTGACCACGAAATTTTTTTACGTGAGTTAGTGAGTAATGCGGTAGACGCTTCTCAAAAAATTAAAACATTGTCTTCTATTGGTGAAGCCAAAGGAGACCTTGGTGAACTTCGTATAGACGTGGTGCTAGATGCCAAAGAAAAAACATTATCTATCATTGATAGAGGGGTGGGTATGACTGCCGAAGAAGTGGACAAGTACATCAACCAAGTGGCTTTTTCTGGTGCCGAAGAGTTTATGGATAAATACAAAGACGCCAATATTATTGGTCACTTTGGTTTAGGCTTTTACAGCGCCTTTATGGTGAGTGATAAAGTAGAATTATATTCTAAATCTTTTAAAGACGCTTCTGGTGTTTTTTGGGGATGTGATGGCAATCCAGAATTTGAATTATACGAAGTAGACTACGCACAGCGTGGTACTAAAATTGTATTACACATTAGTGAAGAAAGCAAAGAGTTTTTAGAAGCCTCTCGCGTAAAAGCAATACTAGATCGTTTTTGTAAATTCTTACCAATACCTATTTATTTTTCTGAAGTAGGGGTAAAAGAAGAAGGGGAGAAAAAAGACGAAATAGTTGAAGAAAAATCAATTAACAATCCAGATCCTATTTGGGTTAAAAAGCCAAGCGAATTAACCAAAGAAGATTACGAGAAGTTTTACAAAGAACTCTATCCATTTGGCGAAACACCATTATTTTGGATTCACCTCAACGTAGACTATCCATTTAATTTAACGGGTGTTTTATACTTCCCTAAAATCAAGCAGAGCTACGAAATTCAAAAAGATAAAATTCAATTGTACTGTAACCAAGTATTTGTTACCGATGAGGTAAAAGATATTGTACCAGAATTTTTGATGTTATTACATGGCGTTATCGACAGCCCAGATATTCCGCTAAACGTGAGCAGAAGCTATTTACAAGGCGATCCGAACGTTAAAAAAATTAACGCGCATATCACTAAAAAAGTAGCCGACAAATTAGAAGAAATATTTAAAGCAGACCGTCCAGCTTTTGAAGAAAAATGGGAGAGCTTAGGCTTATTTGTGAAGTACGGCATGATGACCGACGATAAGTTTTTAGACAAAGCGGGTAAGTTTATTGTCATGGAAGATACCACTGGTAAATTCCATACACTTGAAGAGTACAAAACTTTAACGGAGGATACGCAAAAAAACAAAGACGGCAAACATGTTATTTTATACACCACCAATCCGGTTGGGCAAGACGCATATATACAAGCGGCTACTAAAAAAGGATATACTGTTGTTAAAATGGAAACCTTGGTAGACTCTGCTTTCATTAACAACATGGAAATGAAGTGGGAGAATGTAACTTTTGTAAGAGTTGATGCAGATATCGTAGATAATTTAATTGATAAGCAGGAGTCGAACGAATCGGTACTTAGCAAAGACGACGCCGAAAAATTAAAGGAACTATTTAATTTGCAAATTGCAGATTTGCATGTTACCACCGAGGTCAAAGGGTTAAGCGCCGATAGCGCACCTGTAGTAGCCACTAGACCAGAGTTTATGCGCCGTATGAAAGATATGGCTGGTGTAGGTGGCGGTATGACTGCTTTTTATGCGCAAATGCCAGACGAAGTAACCTTAACTGTAAATGGCAATCACCCTATTTATCAAACCCTATTAAAGGAAGGCAATGCTGAACTTCTAAAAAGTCAGGTGCGTAATTTAGCAGACCTTGCATTATTATCTCAAGGGTTATTAAAAGGGAATGATTTAACCAACTTTATTAATAGGAGTGTAGACTTGTTACAAAATAAATAGCAAGGACGCAAAACATAAGCGCTCTTAAGCACTTAGTCGAAGGTCTATCATTTTGAGCTGAATGGTTTTTTCATTATTCCATTCGTTTTCGTCGAGTGTAAAAACAATATCTAATGGCTGATTCATTTGTAGTAATGCAAATTTATCAGCCATTTTAAATCCAATACCTGTTAGCGTAATTCCGTTTTGTTGTAGCACAAACCTGATATGTTGCTCCTTTACAATTTTAGAGTAAGCCGTATTGTTTACGCCCCTTGCAATAAACACGGGCTTCATATTTTCGGGTCCAAAGGGTTCCATTTGTGATAAAATATTATAAAACCCTTGGTTGATTTCTGTAAATGAAATAGGTGCGTCAATGACAATTTCTGGAATGAGTAAATCGTCCGTAATTTGAGCTGATACAGCTGCTTCAAATGCGGCCGCGAAAGACATAACATTATCAGGTAGCAGGGTCATACCTGCGGCCGCAAAATGCCCGCCATAGCCAATTAAATGTTCACGGCATGCGTGAATGGCTTCATATAAATTAAACCCTACCACACTGCGCGCACTGCCTGCTGCAATGTCGACGCTTCTTGTTAATACAATGGTGGGTCTATAATAGGTTTCTATAAGTCTACTCGCAACAATGCCAACTACACCTTTATGCCAGTTTTCGCTGTACACAAACGTTGTTTTTTTACCCGCATGCGATGGATCGTTGATGATTTGCGCAAGTGCATCTTCTGTGATACTGCTATCTGCTTCGCGTCTGTCCAAATTATCGGACTGGAGCATTTGTGCAAATTCAAGCGCTTTGGTGGCATCTTTTTCAATAAAAAGTTGCACTGCTTTTTTTGCATCATCCATACGGCCTGCCGCATTAATGCGCGGTGCTATCACAAATACCAAATTATTTAAAAACAGTTTTTTCTCCACCTTGGAAAGTTGGAGTAATGCTTTAATGCCAGGACATGGATTTTGATTTACTTTTTCAAGTCCATAGTAGGCTAAAATTCTATTCTCGCCGGTGATAGGAACAATATCTGCAGCAATCGCTGTAGCCGCTAGGTCTAGGTATTCGAGGTAACTAGACGCAGGCAGTTCAAGCCTTTGTGCAAGCGCCATCATTAATTTTATGCCCACGCCACATCCACATAATTCTTTGTAGGGATAGGGGCAATCAATTTGTTTGGGATTTAAAATAGCAACTGCTGGTGGCAATATAGGATCTGGTAAGTGGTGATCACAAACAATAAAATCAATCCCTAATGTTTTTGCATAGGCAATAAGATCTGTGGATTTGATACCGCAGTCTAATGAAACAATTAATGAACAGCCCGTTTCTTTTGCATAATCGATTCCCATTTTAGAAACGCCGTACCCTTCTTTGTAGCGGTGCGGAATATAATAATCGGTATTGTTATGAATGCCACAAATAAACTGATACATACTTGCAACAGCGGTGGTGCCATCTACATCATAATCACCAAACACAAGTATTCTTTGATTGTTATCGCGCGCCGTCAAAATGCGCGCAACTGCCTTGTCCATATCCTTCATGAGCCAAGGATCGTGCAGGTCCGAAAGTTGTGGTCTGTAAAATTTTTTAGAGGCCTCAAAAGTTTCTAAGCCTCTTGCTACCAAAATGCTACAAATGGTTTTATTGATGGACAGGGCGGCTTGTAAGGCCTCCGTTTTTACTGCATCGGATGCTACTATCGTCCACCTTTTTTCCATTAGTATTTTCTATCAGTTGTATATCTAACAAGTTCTTCTAAAGCTTCACGCACATCGGATGCAGGGAAGCTATGGAGTATTTCGAGTGCCTCATCTCTGTATGCAAACATTTTATTTGTTGCATAGGTAATGCCTCCAAAATTGTTAACGGCGTCCAGTACAAAATCAACTTTATCTTTTTGGGTATTTTGATTTTTGATGATGTAGATTATTTTTTTACGTAGCGCCGCATCACAATTATTGAGCGTATAAATAAGTGGTAAGGTTAGTTTCTTTTCTTTGATATCATTGCCCGTTGGCTTTCCAATGGCCTCGCTGCTGTAATCAAATAAGTCGTCTTTGATTTGAAAAGCCATACCTACTTTTTCTCCAAAGCGTTCCATTTTTTCAATGGCGTCCTCGTTTTCAAAAGTGGTAGAAGCGCCTGCTGCACATGACGATGCAAGTAGTGACGCTGTTTTGCCGCCAATGATTTCGTAATATATTTTTTCGTCTAAATTAAGCTTGCGCGATTTTTCTAACTGTAATAATTCGCCTTCACTCATAAGTCTTACGGCGTTAGAAAGTATTTGAAGTACGCGGTGGTCTTTATTGTCTAATGAAAGAAGTAGTCCTTTAGATAAAAGATAATCGCCTACTAAAACGGCAATCTTATTTTTCCATAAAGCATTGATTGAAAAAAAGCCCCTACGTTCGTTGGCTTCATCAACCACGTCGTCATGCACCAGTGTGGCAGTATGTAATAGTTCTACCAAAGAAGCAGCACGATACGATGCGTCGTTGATTTCGCCGCCTAATTTTGCGCTTAGCAATACAAACATCGGACGAAGCTGCTTTCCTTTTCGGCGCACAATGTACTGCATGATGCGGTCTAGGAGCGCAACCCTGCTTTTCACGGCTTCTCTAAAGTGAACCTCAAACAGTTCTAATTCTTTCGATATTACTTTTTTTGCTAATTCCATTGCTTAATGGGTTGCAATATAGACAGGATTGGGCAGAAATAAACGAACTAAAAGCAGCGAAATGCCCATCTAAAGCCTCTAAACACCGTATTTCTCGGTGTATTTACACTTTTAACATTGTCTAAAGAATAGATAGTTCTTGGTTCTATGTTATTTAGATTAATTTTGTACTATAATTAATTCAATAAATTATGGCAAGCATGAAAAATGTTTTAATGGGCGCACTAGCACTTCTAGTAAGCACCATTGGTTTCGCACAAACAGATTTTGGATGGGATTGGAGAGACTCTTCTAAAGTGGCCGTTAAAAACCAGCCACAGCGCAATGAGTTTATCAATAACGTATTTCCTTACCCGGCCAAGCCGCGCAGTCAGTGGGAATTAGGCTTTGGCTTAGGTGTTGCTACCATATCTGCCGATGTTGCCTCTAAAGCAGGTTTTGGTGGATCTGTATCTGTAAGAAAAGCACTTAACCATACTTTTTCATTACGTGCTAGCATTGCCGATTTAAATAGTTCTGGCGAGCCAAATGCGTATCAAATTACTCAAAATAGAGTACCGTTTAAAACCAGAACGCGTCAATTAGGCTTCGATGTTATTGCATCGCTTAATCCGCTTAGCTATTACAGAGCCAATCCAAAAACAAATGTGTATGTATTAGCAGGTTATAGCCTTACAGGTTCTAGGGTGATGCACAAAAAAACGCCGGCAGGTGACTATCGTGTTTTTTATGGTGCTGGTCTTCCGGACATTGAAGAAGGTTTGTTAAACACTGGATTAGGCGTTACCATCAATGATAGACAATCATATGCTATCTACAATAGCTTTAGTGCTGGTGGTGGTATATCATTTAAATTGAGCGATGTGTTAAGCGTAGGGTTAGAACAACGCTTTACGTTTTCTGCTTCAGGATATGATTATTTAGATGCTGTAAAAGCAGGTAATAGCAATGATTATTTAGGACAAACTAGTGCTAGAATTAATATTAACCTAGGCGACCGTTCTAGAAAAGTAGCACCACTTTGGTGGCTTAACCCGAACAACTATTTATACCAGGAAATCAATGCGCCTAAGCACATGAAACTACCAAAGGTTAAATTACCTGACGTAGATAATGATGGCGTAACAGATCAGTTTGACCTAGAGCCAAATACACCAGCAGGTGTTGCAGTAGATGCACACGGCCGTGCAAAAGATACAGATGGTGATGGTGTTCCTGATTACAAAGACAAAGAGCTTATCACACTACAATCTTGCTTCCCAGTTAACAATGATGGCGTAGGTACTTGTCCTGAGCCAGCATGTTGCAAAGAAGTAAAAGAAATGGTGAGTAACTTAAAAACAAATAACGGATCACTTTGCGAAATAGGTGAATTATCAACCATCGTTTTTGATAAAAATAAAGCCAAACTTTCTAAAGAAGCTACAGAAACACTAGCTGCCGTTGCTGCTAAAATAAACGCCAATCCAAACTGTAATATCCGTGTATCTGGTTATGGCTACACGTCAAAATCTGCACAACAATTAAGTTGGGATCGCGTAAACGCAGTGGTTAAATACTTAACGGAAAAGCAAGGCGTTTCTGAAAGCCGTTTTATTTATAATGCAGGTGCAGTAGGTAACGAACTTATTGTTACCCTATTTGGAACGACCGAAGCAGGAACCGGTGCAACAACTGCGCCGCATCCTAACTTAAAAAAATAAGGTTCGAGAAATTTTTTATAAAATGCAAAATGCCCCGCGAAGCGGGGCATTTTTGTTGGGTATATTTTTTTTGCAGGTGCGCAAAATTTTAAACAGCGCGCAAAAATATTGAAGCGTTGCGCGCGGCCGCGCGCAAAAATCTAACTCACTAAATTTAAATGCAGCTCACCAAAATTTTGAAGCGAAGAAATTTTTAAATCCGCAGCACCAAAGCGCTCATCTTTTTGCTGGGTAACATGCGGCACAATTACACATTTCATGCGCGCTGCTTTTGCCGCTACCAGTCCATTAAAGGAGTCTTCGAAACAAAGACAGTGCGTTGGGTGGGAGCCGAGCATGCTCGCGCAATTAAGGTAAACTTGTGGGTGGGGTTTGCCATAAGGCAGGTCTTCTGCAGATGCAGCTGCTTTAACATAAGGTCCAATGCCTGTCATTTTTACCACCAGCTCAATGAGCTCAGGCGGAGAAGAAGTGGCTAACCCAATTTTAAAATTTCGTTTGTGAAAAAAATCAAAAATATAAGGTACACCTGGCATCATGTTGCCTGTAGATTCTATTTTTTGTAGAACTAAATCTACAATCTTTTTTTCCACCACTTTTAATTCGGTGTCACCAATGTTAAAATAGTTAAACCACCATTGTACAAATTCTTTGGTACGCAGTCCGGTTGTTGAATTATACTGCTCTTCGGTTAAGTTAACGCCATACTGTTTAAATACTTCTGCAGCTGCATGATTCCACAATGGTTCACTATCTACAAGTAGTCCATCAATGTCAAATATTACGGTGTCAAGTTGCATACTATAAATTTAAAGCACAAAAATAGGTTTACTGCCCTGTATATTACCCCAAACCATTATATTTTTAAACAAAAGCATAACAATTTGTTTACATTCCTTAATTTGCACTACATGTTTAACGTGATGCTATGAATTTAATTGATCGATTTAGACATATTCGGGTGATTCGTACGGTGCTATATGCGGTGGTTGGCTTTATCACATATCCAGGCTTGGCACTAATTAATAAAGTAAAAATTGAGGGCACTGAAAATTTATTCAACCTGCCTAAAAAAAATGTTTTATTTGTTAGCAATCACCAAACATATTTTGCAGACGTTATTGCATTTGTTCATATTTTTTGTGCTGTAAAGTGGCGAAAGCACAACCGCCTTGGCCTTCCTTTTTATTTACTAAATCCATTTACCAATGTATACATGGTGGCTGCTGCAGAAACTATGAATACGAATTGGCTTACTAAATTATTTAAACTTTGTGGTACGCTTACCGTTAAAAGAACATGGCGTGCCGAAGGTCAAGATGTGTCTAGAGAAAGAGACAGTGCTGATACACAAAAAATAGATCAGGCTTTACACCATAGTTGGGTTATTACATTTCCGCAAGGAACAACAAAACCATTTGCACCCGGCCGAAAAGGAACGGCGCATATCATTAAAAATAACCAGCCCGTTGTGATACCTGTTGTGATCAATGGTTTTTGGAGAGCATTTGATAAAAAAGGATTGGCTTTTAAAAAGCGAGGAACCATATTGTCGGTACGTTTTAAAGAACCTATGGTCATTGACTATACAGCGCCTGTAGAGGAAATACTTTCTCAAGTGATGGATGCTATTGAGCAAAGTAAAGAATACATGTTAAAGGGAAGACATCATTTACTTGCGCAAGTAGGAAAGTAATTACTCCTTAATAAACAGTGCCTTTAATTCATTCGCATCATCTGGTTTCATTTTTCCGCCAAGTATCAAACGTAATTGTCTGCGTCTAAGGGCTCCATCAAACAATCTTTTTTCAAAATCAGTTTCAGGAATTAATTGCGGAACTGCAGTAGGTCTGTTATTAGGGTCTAGTGCTACAAAAGTAAAATAGGCTTCGTTGCTTTCGTATTTCTCTTGCTTTTGTAAATCTTCGCCCCACACTTTTACATAAATTTCCATGGAGGTTGTAAAGGCTCTACAAACATGTGCTTCTATGTGTACGATGTTACCTAGCTTAATTGGATTTTTAAAACTTAAATTATCTACAGATGCGGTCATGCTAGGCAGGTTGCAATGTTTACCTGCGGCCATACCGGATGCAATATCCATCCAGTACATGAGTCGTCCGCCCATCAAATTACCAAAAGTATTGGTGTCGTTTGGAAGAACCAGTTCATTCATTACAATAAAACTCTCACTCGCTTTTTTTGCTGCCATGGTTGATTGTATTTATAGTAAAGGTAACAAAGCCACTCCGTAATTTGTTCAAGATGCTTAAACTAGATAACAACCTGTTCCAATGTTTGCAAAAATGCAGGATCTACATCGGCGCCAATACCGTGTGCATCATTAAGTTCTAGATGCATGCCTTTGTACCTGGCCCCACGGGTAACAGGATCTATTTTATGTCCAAGTAAACAAGTATCTAAATCGTAGTATTTGACATTGTCTAAACCCATGGCTAGATGCACTTTGGCACTGAGGGCAAGCCTGCTTTCTAGCATGCCACCGAGCATACAAGGAACGCCTGCAGTTTCTGCCACTTTATTAATCGCAAGTGCTTCTTTGATGCCTCCACTTTTGGCTAATTTAATATTGATAGAAGCGCATGCTTTATTCGCAATAATTCGTTCGGCATCATGATGGGTGTAAACACTTTCATCTGCCATAATTGAAATCGGAGAAATGCCGCATAGTGCAGGCAATAAATGATCATTAAAGGTGCGCATGGGTTGTTCGCAAAACTGAATATCATATGCACCAAGTCCTGTAAGTGCAGTAACAGCATCATCATAAGTCCAGCCCTGATTGGCATCAATGCGCAGTATAATATTTGCCCCTACTGCTTCTCTAATTTTTTGAATCCGCGCAATATCAGTAGCAGGATCTTTGCCTAGTTTTACTTTTATCATGCGCACGCCATCTGCTACAAATTTTGCAGCGGTCTCCGCCATGTTTTGTGGTGTGTCTATTCCAATGGTTAAATCACTTTCAATATCTTTTATGTTTCCGCCTAAATACTTGTACAAAGGAAGTCCTGCATGTTTAGCGGCCAAATCATAAAGGGCCATATCAAATGCACTTTTGGCGGTATAGTTGCGCGCAGTAAATAAATCAAGTTCTCCAAGCCTTGCATCTATGTCAAGCGCATTTTTGTGTTTCCAAATGGTGGCAAATTCTTTTGCCATTTCATAGCAAGTTGCCTGTGTTTCTCCTACAATCATTGGAAAGGCAGAGCACTCGCCAACTCCAATATGCTCTGTGTTTGTATGTATGCGAATAAGTAGGTTTTGTGCAAAATGCATGGTGCCCGTTGCAATGGTAAACGGCACCATCGGAATCGAATATTTATAAACTTCTATTTTTAAAATTTCCATGCCCCAATTTCTGCAATTATTTAATACGGGCCTTATTTTATTGATAGGCAAACAAAATAGGCCGTGTCTTGTTATACTCAAAAACAAAGTCATGGAAACGATAAAAGGTAAACGCGTACTCTTATTTGGTGCAACAGGCGGTATTGGTGCTAAAGTTGCTGAACTATTAATTGGCGGTGGTGCTACCGTGTTTCTGTTGGCTCGAAATGCGCAAAAACTGCAAGACTTGGCGGTTCAATTATCTGTACCTGAAGGTCAGTATTTTACGGTCGACATTACAGACGCTGCTGCTGTAGATACTGCCGTAGCTCAAGTGGTAGCTGGTGGCGGGGTGGATATCCTTATCAATGCAGTCGGGGTTGGCATCATTAAGCCCATAGAAACGCTTACGCATCAAGACTTTATGGATTCCCTTCAAATTAATTTAGTGGGCAGTTTTAACGCCGTTAAAGCGGTAATGCCTTCCATGAAAGAAGCAAAAAAAGGACTCATTATTAATATTCCGGGCGTTTTGGGTAAAGTCCCAATGGCCGGTGCGGCTGCTTATAGTGCCAGTAAATACGGCATTGTTGGTATGATGCAAAGCATTAGAGAAGAAGTGAAACGTACCGAAATCAGGATCACCAATTTGTTTTTGGGCGGTGTGGATAGTCCTTTTTGGGACACCATCGATCTTCGTGTACAAAAAGATAAAATGATTGTGGTAGAGGAAGCAGCTAGGGCTATCTGGTTTTTATGCCAGCAGCCTAGATCTGGTGTAGTGAGCGAAATGGTGTTACAGCCATTTAACCACCAAGCAATATAGAATGGCAGGCTTTCTTTTTAAGCCACCCACTATCAATTATTTTTTATATTGCGACCTGTTCCGATATTCGCGGTCACGAACAACTGTTAGCGATGAATATTTCATTTGAGAATACCCAAAATGCATTTGCCTATAAGTCTACAAAGGCTTTAAAAAGCGCAAAGTTTTTATTTGGTTTTATGGGTTACCCAACACTTGTTCAACTGGGTACAAGACTAGTTCCTGTGCTATTAAAAGCAGGACTACCTATTAAAGGTATTATTCGACAAACAATATTCAAGCAATTTGTTGGTGGCGAAACACTAGCAGAGACAATTCCTGTAGCTCAAATGTTAGCGGAGCATGGAGTAGATGTTATTTTAGATTATGGAGTAGAAGGAAAAGAAGGTGAAGATGATTTCGACAAAGCAACACAGGTTTTTATTGATGTCATCAACCACGCGGCCACTCAAAAAAATATTCCATTTATTAGTATTAAAGTAACGGGTCTTGCAAGTCATGAACTATTACAAACACTTCATGAAGCGCCGCGTTTAAGAAGTGGCATTCATGACAATGAAATCGAACAAGCTGCCTGGGACCGAGTGAGAGCGCGCATGTACGCGATTTGTGAAGCCGCTGCCGAAAAAAATATCGGCGTACTGGTGGATGCAGAAGAAAGTTGGATTCAAGATCCCATTGACAGATTAACCATGGAAATGATGGCTGTTTTTAACAAACAAAAAGCTGTTGTATTTAATACCATTCAGCTCTACCGTCACGACCGTTTACATTTTTTACGCATCTCTCATCAAATTGCAGAGGCGCAAGGTTTTGTTTTGGGATTAAAATTAGTGCGTGGTGCGTACATGGAAAAAGAGCGTGCCGTAGCCCTCGAAAAAAATAGACAATCTCCCATTCAAATATCTAAAGAAGCCACCGACGCTGATTATGACGAAGCGGTTCGCTTTTGTATGGATCATATTCATTCTACCGCTGTAATTATTGCATCACACAATGAGCAAAGCAATTTATTAGGCGCCAAATTATTGGATGAAATGCTCCTTCCGCACAATCATCCGCATGTGCATTTTTCACAATTATATGGCATGAGCGACACCATCACTTTTAACCTTGCCAAAGAAGGCTTTAACGTGAGCAAGTACCTTCCTTTTGGTCCTATACAAGACGTTATTCCTTACCTCATGCGCAGGGCGCAAGAAAATACGAGTGTAAGTGGTCAAACAGGCCGTGAATTATTGCAATTAAAGCGCGAGTTGGCAAGGCGTAAATCACTGTAAACACTGCGGTGTAGCCGCTTTTGTCTATAATTCACAGATTCTCCCCAAATTCTATTTTGGCTGTAAACATCCCCGTTGATGGCGTAATTTGCAGCCATGCAGCAATACTTACAATTACTTCAACATATTTTAGATAACGGTACAGAAAAAACGGACAGAACAGGTACTGGAACCAGGAGTTGTTTTGGATACCAAATGCGTTTTGATTTACAAAAAGGTTTCCCAATGGTTACCACAAAAAAGCTGCACGTAAAAAGTATTTTTTATGAGTTGCTATGGTTTTTAAAAGGGGATACCAATATCAAATATTTAAAAGACAATGGTGTTTCTATCTGGGACGAATGGGCTAATGAAGCAGGTGAACTAGGTCCCGTTTATGGTGAACAGTGGCGGAGTTGGAAAGGAGCAGATGGGGTAGTAGTAGATCAAATTACAGAGCTCATTAAACAAATAAAAACAACGCCAGACAGTAGACGTCTTATTGTTAGCGCATGGAATGTTGCAGAGCTTCCAAAAATGGCGCTCATGCCATGTCATACCATGTTTCAGTTTTATGTAGCAGATGGTAAATTAAGTTGTCAATTGTATCAGCGCAGTGCCGATGTGTTTTTAGGAGTTCCTTTTAATATTGCATCCTATGCACTCTTAACAATGATGATAGCGCAGGTTTGTGATTTAGAATGTGGCGATTTTGTACACAGTTTTGGCGATGTGCATTTATATAACAATCACATGGAGCAGGCCAAATTGCAATTAAGTAGAACACCATTTGAACTTCCAACTTTAAAAATCAATCCGGCTGTAAAAGATATTTTTAGTTTTGATTTTTCAGATTTTACCATTGAAAATTATCAGTGCCATCCGGGCATTAAGGCGCCGGTTGCGATATAGTGTAGCGATAAAATATTATTTACTTTTTAACAACTACTATGATTGTTTCTTTAATTGTTGCGGCCGGCACTAACAATGCCATTGGAAAAGACAATCAGTTGTTGTGGCACTTACCCAAAGACCTTCAGTTTTTCAAGCAAACAACCTGGGCCATGCCTGTGGTGATGGGTCGAAAAACCTTTGAATCTCTTGGAGGAAAGCCCCTCAATGGAAGGGTAAATATTATTATTACCAGGCAAAAAGATTGGTCGCATGAGGGCGTTGTTGTAGTTCATTCTTTAGCAGACGCCATTTTTTTTGCAAAAGAGTCTGATTATAAAGAAGTGTTTATTGCCGGTGGTGGCGAAATATATGCGCAGGCAATGTCTGAGGCAAAAAAGATATACATGACAAGGGTTGATACGGTTATTGAGGGCGATACTTTTTTTCCTGAAATAAACAATTCGGACTTTGCTTTATCAAATGAAGTATCACATGCGCCGCATGAAAAACACGCATATGGTTTTTCTTTTCAAACCTGGCTTCGCAAATAAAATACCACGATTGTATTTATGTATGGACACTTTACGTTAGCACTAAAATATCTACGCTATTTATCTACAGCGGCTAACGGAAAAGGTCATGGCGTGCATTCTCCATTTGTTTTTGAATTTATTACGCGGGTGTTAAATGACCGCCGAAACTTTTATGCTTTTGATGCCATCGAAAAAATTAGAAGTCAGTTGCTATCTAATCATAATACTATTGAAATTCAAGATTTTGGCGCAGGTTCTCGCGTTGCAAAAACCAATACTAGAAAAATAAGTGAAGTTGCAAAAGGGTCTTTAAAGCCCGCTAAATACAGTCAGCTTTTATTTAGAATGATTGATTTTTATGCGCCAAAGCAAATTATTGAACTGGGCACTTCGCTGGGTATTACAACCGCTTATTTAGCATCAGCCAATCCGGCAGCCAAAGTAACCACTTTTGAAGGTTCTTCCACTATCGCTGCGATAGCAGGGCAGAATCACCAATCTTTGGCCCTTACAAATATTACTTTGCTCGAGGGCAACTTTGATGAAGAGCTGCCCAAATGGCTCGGTCACAACAAAAGCATCGACTTTGCCTTTATAGATGGTAATCATGCCTTTAAGCCTACCATGGCTTATTTTGAGGCCCTTTTAGAAGTGGTTCATGAAGATACAATCCTCGTTTTTGATGATATTCATTGGAGCACTGAAATGGAGCAGGCCTGGGCTCAAATAAGTACGCACCCCAGGGTTTCCTTAAGCATCGATCTGTTTTTTATTGGTATTGTTTTTTTCAGAAAGGAATTTGCTCAAAAACAGCAGGTTTCTATCCGATTTTAGTATGTTTTTATTAAGAATTAATAAAAGGGCTATTCAATAAATAAGTAAATTTGCGCATGATTCTTGGAATATTAAAAGAAAATAACGGCGATAAGAGGGTATCCTTATTGCCAGAGCAAGCAGCTGTTTTGGTTGCAAAACAAGTAAATGTAATCGTAGAAACGGGTGCAGGAAATACAGCCTATGCTGCAGATACCACGTACACCGACAAAAACCTGTCTGTAAAAGATCGTGCTACCGTATTATCAACTTCTGATCTTGTACTTTCAATCAATCCTCTTTCAGCTGCAGAAATGGCGCAATTAAAACCAGGTGCTGTAGTGCTTGGAACATTTCAGCCACTCTTCAACACAGATCTTGTAAAGCAAGCCATCGATAAAAAAGCCAGCTTGTTTAGTATGGATATGATTCCGCGTACCACACGTGCACAAAGTATGGACGTATTAAGTAGTCAAGCAAATATTGCAGGCTATCGCGCGGTATTATTAGCGGCTACTATGTTTCCAAAATACTTTCCTATGTTTATGACTGCAGCAGGAAGTATTCCGCCGGCTAAAATGGTCATCATTGGTGCAGGTGTTGCGGGACTTCAAGCCATTGCAACGGCTAAGAGACTCGGCGCTGTTGTAGAAGTATCAGATACCAGACCCCAGGTAAAAGAAGAAGTAATGAGCCTTGGTGCTAAATTTATTGAAGTAGAAGGCGCCGCCGACGCATCTAAAGCAGGTGGTTATGCAGTAGAGCAATCCGATGAATTTAAACAAAGACAACAACAAAGACTTGCAGAGTCTATTGCTAAAGCAGATATCATTATTACAACGGCACAAATTCCTGGTAAAAAAGCGCCTATATTAATTACTGATGCTATGTTAAAATCTATGAAGCCAGGAAGTGTGGTCATAGATTTAGCAGCTGCTACAGGAGGTAATACCGCTGTTACAAAAAACAATGAAACCATTGTTTACGAAGGCGTAACTATTTTAGGTAATAGTAATTTGGCTTCTGATATGCCATCTGATGCAAGTAAATTATACGGAAAAAATATTTTAAACTTTTTACAACTCATCATCACCAAAGAAGGTGCCCTCGAATTAAATTTTGAAGATGATTTAGTAAAAGGTTGTTGTATGGCACACGAAGGAGCTGTAGCAAATGAGCGAGTAGCAGCACTGATCAATTAATTTTTTTGAAAAAATAATATGGAAGCAATTTTAAACTGGGCACAAGCGCATATCGACATCATATATATTGTGGTGCTCTCGATTTTTTTAGGCATCGAAGTAATTGGTAGAGTGCCAAGTGTATTACACACGCCACTTATGAGTGGAGCCAATGCCATTCATGGTGTTGTTATTATTGGTGCCATTATTGTAATGGGCAAAGTAGAGCCAGGACATTATGTAACACTCATCATTGGTTTTTTAGCCGTGGTGCTTGGTACATTAAATGTAGTAGGTGGTTTTGTTGTTACAGACCGCATGTTAGAAATGTTTAAGAAAAAGAAGTAATCAAGGTAGCTGCAATTGTAGCATCAAATAAATCATTTATGGAATTAAGTATACTTACAATTTGTTATTTAATAGGGTCCCTTACATTTATTATTGGACTTAAAATGTTGTCGCATCCAGAGTCTGCACGTAAGGGCAACATGGTTGCTGCGGTAGGTATGTTTATTGCCATTTTTGGCACTATATTTTTATACCAAGAAAACGGCGTTGGTTTACATAACTACGGATGGATTTTTGGTGCGTTGGTTTTAGGTACTGTTGTTGGCACACTTGCTGCAAAGCGTGTAAAAATGACTGCCATGCCAGAGCTGGTAAGTTTATTTAATGGAATGGGTGGTGCTTGTGCCGCTTTGATTTCTGTTATTGAGTTTGGTCATATCGCTGCTTTATATAGCGGCGAACATCCTGATCAAGTAGCTCCAACACAGGGCACTTTGCTAACTATATTTTTAGGCCTTATTATTGGTGCGGTATCTTTTGCAGGAAGTATTATTGCATGGGGTAAGTTAAATGGTAAAATCAAAGATTTTTCTTTTAAAGGACAACAGGTATTTAACCTTGTTTTATTTTTTGCAACACTTGCCGTTGCGGGTTATTTAGTAGTAGCTATTGATAGCAGCAACTATGTATTATTTTATGGCATTTTAATTGCGGCACTAATTTATGGTGTACTATTTGTACTTCCTATTGGTGGTGCGGATATGCCAGTCGTTATTTCATTATTAAATTCTTTTACCGGCGTAGCCGCAGCTTGCGGTGGATTCTTATACGACAACAGCGTTATGTTAACGGGCGGTATCTTAGTAGGTGCGGCTGGTACTTTATTAACGGTGCTTATGTGTAAAGCCATGAACAGAAGTTTAACCAATGTGTTAATTGGTTCATTTGGTGGAAATGCGGCTGGCGCTGCTTCTGCAGCTTCTGGTTCTCAAGGAGCCTACAAAGAAATATCTATTTCTGATGCGGCTGTGTGTATGAGTTATGCCAACAAAGTTATTATTGTTCCAGGTTATGGCTTAGCGGTTGCGCAGGCGCAACACGTATGTCACGAGTTAGAAAAATTATTAGAAGAGAAAGGTGTTGATGTGAAATACGCTATTCATCCAGTGGCAGGTCGTATGCCAGGTCACATGAACGTGTTATTAGCAGAAGCTGATGTTAGCTATGATAAGCTAATTGAAATGGAACAAGCGAATGACGAATTTAAATCTACAGACGTGGTACTTATTTTAGGTGCCAACGACGTAGTTAATCCAGCTGCAAAAACTGATCCTGCTTCTCCAATTTATGGCATGCCAATTTTAGAAGTAGAACAGGCTAAAACAGTGATTGTCAATAAAAGAAGTATGAAGCCTGGTTATGCTGGTATCGAAAATGAATTATTCTTCCAGCCTAAAACTTCTATGCTATTTGGTGATGCAAAAGCTGCGCTACAAAAATTAGTAGCCGAAATTAAATCTTTATAATTTGTCTTTACCTGCGCCATTTTTACAAACTTTAGAAGGGGTAGTAGGATTTGACAAAGCTGCTTTTGAGGCAGTGCATGATAGCGGCGAAACCGTTACGGCTATTCGTGTTAATCCAAACAAAAAGCCCAATCAAAATTTATTTGACAACACAAGCCGGGTGCCTTGGTGCGCGCATGGACATTATTTAGAAGTGCGTCCTTCTTTTACACTAGACCCAAATTTTCATGCTGGCGCTTATTATGTGCAAGATGCAAGTAGTATGTTTTTATGGCAGGCCCTTACGCAAGCTGTAGGAGATCGAGATGGTTTAAAAGTACTTGACTTGTGTGCGGCTCCTGGTGGAAAGTCTACGCTATTAAGTAGTTATTTTAAAAATGGATTGGTTGTTTCAAACGAAGTAATTAAGCAGCGCGCAGCTGTGCTTGTAGAAAATACAAGTAAATGGGGTGCGCATAATATAGTGGTCACTAATAATGACCCCTCGCATTTTCAATCACTCCCTCAGTTTTTTGATGTGATGGTTGTAGATGCGCCTTGTAGCGGGAGTGGGCTTTTTCGAAAAGATCCTAGCGCCATGGATGGATGGAGTACAGACCTAGTGGCACTTTGCGCGCAGCGCCAACAACGTATTTTAGCTGACGCTTTACCGGCGCTGGCACTCGGTGGAACACTCATTTATGCTACTTGCTCATATGATCCACAGGAAGATGAACATATTGCAGACTGGTTGGTAAACGAAATGGGTTTAATACCACAAGCTATTAATGTAAATAATTACGCGGGAATCGTAGAAACAGCCGCGCCTATTTCTATGGCTCCGGGTTACCGTTTTTATCCAGATCAAATTAGGGGAGAAGGTTTTTTTATAGCAGCTTTTAAAAAAGAAAAAGAAGCAGGTACTGCACTTACGAGTTTTAAATCTAAAGAGGCAATCCTAGAAAAATTGACCAAAAAAATGCAGGAGCAATTAGTGGAAGTTTTGCCAGATAATGATACTCTTGCTACTTTTTTACAGTCCGGTATGATTAAAGCAATACCTGCTGCTTTTGAATCCAGTATTGTAACGTTGGCCACGCAGTTATATATTAAAAAGGCAGGTGTATCTGTGGGTGAATTAAAAGGGAAAGATTTTATACCTGCCCACGAATACGCGCTAAGTTATTTGCCACTCCAAACATTTAACAGGGTTGATTTAGACAAAGAGCAGGCGCTTTCGTATCTTAGAAGAGCCGAATTTAATTGTAGTGGTGAAAAAGGTTGGAATTTAATGCGCTATAATGGACTTGGGTTAGGATGGGCAAAAATTTTACCGAATCGAATTAATAATTATTACCCGCAAGAGTGGCGTATTTTAAAAGTATAAATGATGAATATGAAAAATAGATTTTTTTGCATACTGATTGCTGTATTTTTTATGGCCTCATGTAGTTCTAATGCACAAAATGTTGATGCCAATACTTTTGAACAAAAAATTAATGCTGGTGGTGTGCAAGTATTAGATGTGCGTACCGCTGGCGAATACAATGGCAGCCATTTAAAAAATGTAATGCTAGCAGATTGGACAGATAAAGCCCAATTTGCTGAACGTGTTAAATATTTAGATAAAAATAAAACTCTCTTAGTTTACTGTGCAGCTGGCGGTAGAAGTGGGCAGGCTGCTGTTTGGTTAAAAGAACAAGGCTTTAAAGATGTGGTTAATTTACAAGGCGGCATAACGGCTTGGAATGCGGCGAGTAAACCAGTTGTAAGGGAGGGTGGCGTAGTAGAACTTTCTAGTGCGGCATTTAATGCAACGATCGCAAGTAGTGGCATAGTGCTAGTAGATATTGGAGCTGCATGGTGTCCGCCATGTAAAAAAATGGAGCCTATTTTAGATGAGTTGTCAAAATCTATGCAAGGAAAGTATACGCTTTTGAAAGTAGACGGAGGTAACGATGTTGCTGTTATGAAAGAAATAGGGGCATCGGTACTGCCAACATTTATGGTATATAAAAACGGTAAACTCAGTTGGAAAAAAGAAGGGATTGTGACTTTAGAAGAATTAAAATCAGCGCTTACACAGTAAGTTTAATTTCCAGCGTTTATTTTATTACCCCTTAAAAAATCGGCTACTTTCATTCTTTTTTTACCTTCTAGCTGTAAATCAAGCACATTTACATAGCCGTCTGCGCAAGCGAATTTTAAGTAGGTTTTGCTATCAGTAATTACAGATCCTAATTTGTTTGCATGGCTACTTATCTCTTTGGTAGATTCAAAAATCTTTATAATTTTATCGTCAAGTTTAGTAAGTGCACCCGGAAATGGAGAAAGCCCTCTAATTAAATTATAAATACTTGTTGCGTCCTCTGTCCAATTAATGGTACAGGTTTCTGTAAATATTTTAGGTGCGTGTTTTAATAAAGAAGGGTCCTGGTTAATAATGGCTTCCTGATCTTTTTCAACCAATGTATGATTGATAAGCCCAGTTAGTGTCGTTACTAAAAGGTTGGCGCCAAGCACCATCATTTTATCATGAATAGTGCCAGCAGTATCAGATTCGCTAATTGGTAATTTGTCTTGTAATAAAATATTACCGGTATCTATGGCGGCCTTTAATTTAAAAGTAGTTACGCCTGTTTCTTTTTCTCCATTAATAACCGCCCAGTTAATAGGAGCAGCACCTCTATAAGAAGGAAGCAAGGATCCGTGTACATTAATGGTACCCATGGGTGGCATGTCCCAAACAACTTCGGGCAGCATTCTAAAAGCAACTACTACAAATAGATGCGCATCTAAAACTTTTAGGGCCTCTATAAATGCAGGATCTTTAAGTTTTGTAGGTTGTAGTACTGGCAAGTTATTTTCTACAGCATATTTTTTTACCGCGCTTTGTTGTAATTGAAGTCCACGTCCAGCAGGCTTATCAGGCGCCGTAACTACCGATACAATACTAAAGCCCGCTTTTACTAATGCATCTAATGAGGCAACAGCAAAAGGGGGTGTTCCCATAAAAACAATACCTGTGTCCTTTGGATTCATAGTGCTAAGCCTTATTCAAAATCTGTATAGAGTAAATATTTTTTTCTAATTTTCTTAAAAGCATTGAGTCCTTCTGCCCAACTTGCTCTAATTTCTTTTTCTGAAGCACCTGCAATGATTTGTTTTTGAAGCGCATCGTTTCCGGCTAGTTTGTTGAAGAAATAATCGGTGGGCTTGCCTGATTTTGGCGTAATAAAAAACTTCTCTTTTTCTGGAAATAATTTATAGGCTTCTAGTAAATAGCTCAATTGAATTTTGCCATCTACTTTTTGTAAAACTTCTTTATCGGTTCCAGCAAGGTTCCATCCATAACAAGTTTGATCTTTTAATTTAGGTTCTTTTGCACCATCTCTACTTGTTGGTGTAAAAGTGTATAAGGTTTTTGGTAAGCTAGGATGTCCAAAAATGGCAAACGGAAAATCTGTACCTCGGCCTTCACTTAAAACAGTCCCCTCAAACAAGCAGTTGCTGCCATACCAATACACAGATGACATAGTGCCTAAGTTTGGAGAAGGTTTTACTGGTAAAACGTATTTGCTTTTGTGGGTGTAGTTTTTATTTTTAATGATGGTGATGTTAGGTAAACTAGAAGCAGTTGCTGCCGCTTTCGCCCATTTTTCTCCAATGAGCATTTTTGCATATTCACCCATTGTCATGCCATAAACCATTGGTATCCGTTGCATGCCCACAAAACTTTTATAAGCTGTGTCTAATACCGGACCGTCCACATAAAAGCCGTTAGGGTTGGGTCTGTCCAAAATAATAAGTGGTTTGTTGTTTTCGATCGCCGAATTTATAAATTCCTCTAACGATGATATGTAGGTATAAAAACGGGTGCCCACGTCTTGGATATCAAAAAGCATCACGTCTACATCTTGTAAATCGTCGGCACTAGGTCTTCTCTTTTTGCCATACAATGAAATGACAGGAATGCCTGTTGCAGCATCTTTATAATCACCCACTTTTTCACCAGCATCTGCAGTGCCTCTAAAACCATGTTCGGGTCCAAATGCTTTGGTAATTGTAAGTCCTAAACTCACTAGCGTATCCACTAAATGTTTGTTGCCGATGGTAGCAGTATGGTTGGCAAATAATCCAATTCTTTTACCTTTTAACGCAGGAAGGTATTCACTGGTTTGGTATGCGCCAGGTTTAATTTCTTGGCTAAAAGCGCTAAAACTAAAGCTGCAAACTAGTAGAAATAGGTAGATTTTTTTCATGGTCGTGTTTTTTAGGACATTTACGCCCGAAAGTTACTCAAAAATACTTGCCAAAACCTCGTTTTTGGTTTGTACTTTTGCCGCTCGGCCCTGCCGAAATCTTTCAATTACAAATAAATAACATGCAACAAGTTAAAAAAGGTGATACTGTAAAAGTGCATTATCACGGTAAGTTAACAAATGGTTCTACGTTTGATTCTTCGGAAGGAAGAGAACCACTTGAGTTTGAAGTTGGTGGCGGTATGGTAATTCCAGGCTTTGATGATGGCGTTACAGGTATGGCGATTGGCGAAAAAAAGACAGTTACAATTCCTGCAGATCAGGCGTACGGACCTAAGCAAGAAGAAATGGTGATGGAGTTTCCAAAAGACCGTTTTCCGGAAGATATGGTTCCAGAAGTTGGTATGCAATTAAATATGAGCAATGGCAGCGGACAAAATTTTCCGGTTGTTATTGTTGAAGTAAAAGAAACATCTGTAATCTTGGATGCCAATCATCCATTAGCAGGTGAAACACTCATTTTTGATTTAGAATTAGTGGCAATCAATGGCGCTACTTCTATGATCATTATGCCTTAGTATATTTTTACAATTTCTTATAAAAGAGCCGCTCTATACTAAATAGAGCGGCTCTTTTTCGTACATTTAAAACCATGATTACATCTTATCATTTTACGGTTACCGAACGGTTTTTACGTTATGTGCAAATTGATACGCAGAGCGATCCTGCAGCAACATGTTTTCCTAGCACGGCAAAGCAATTTAAATTAGCGGAACTGCTGTTGCATGAATTGCACGAGATGGGACTAACTGATGCATTCACAGATACAAATGGGTATACATACGCAACCATCCCTTCCAATATTGATCATGATGTTCCTGTTATTTGTTTTTGTAGTCATATAGATACGGCGCCAGATTGTAGTGGCACAGACGTTAAACCCATACTGCATAAAGGTTTTACGGGCGCACCCATTATTTTACCTGACGATACTAGTCAGGTGATTACACTAGAAGCGTATCCGTATTTAAAAAATCATATTGGTAAGTCAATTATAACAGCTAGTGGCAAAACATTACTTGGAGCTGATGATAAAAGTGGCGTAGCTATAATTATGGATATGGCTCATTATTTAATGACGCATCCAGCTATTAAACACGGCGACATTAAAATTTTATTTACACCTGATGAAGAAGTAGGTAGAGGTACCGAAAAATTAGACCTGACCAAAGTGGGTGCTCATTTTGGATTTACACTTGATGGTGGAGAGGTTGGAACATTTGAAGATGAAACTTTTAGTGCAGACGCTGCCACTATTGTAATAGAAGGCGTTAGTGCGCATCCAGGATATGCAAAAGGTAAAATGGTAAATGCTATAAAAATTGCTGCAGAAATAGTTGCGGCATTACCAACCGATTCTTGGTGCCCCGAAGCTACAAGCGGTAAAGAAGGTTTTGTGCATCCGGTAGATTTACATGGTATTCAGGAAAAAGCAACACTGCAATTTATTGTGCGTGATTTTGATACGGCAATGTTAACTGTTCATGAAAAAAAGCTATTTGATCTAGCGCAAAACATTGTTTCAAAATACCCAGGTGCAACCATTACTTGTTCTGTAACGGAGCAGTACCGAAATATGAAAGAAATTATTGACCAGCACCCACATATTGCAGGCCTTGCAAAAGCAGCCTACGAAAAAGCAGGGCTTACCATGGTTAAAGAGCCTATACGTGGTGGTACAGACGGCTCTCGATTAAGTTTTATGGGCCTTCCTTGCCCTAATATATTTACCGGCATGCAGGCTATTCACAGCAAACATGAATGGGTGGGGGTAACTGATATGGAGAAATCAGTAGAAGTACTCGTAAATATTTGTAATTTAAATACCAATAGCTTTAACGAAAAGTAATTTTATGTCTTCAAATACATTTGATGCCATTGTAATTGGTTCTGGAATCAGTGGCGGATGGGCTGCCAAAGAGCTCACCGAAAAAGGATTAAAAACAATTGTACTTGAAAGAGGTAGAGACGTTGTGCATTTAAAAGATTATCCAACCGCCACTAAAAATCCTTGGGAGTTTGCACATCGTAATAAAAAATCACTAGCGTTTAAAAAAGAAAATCCCATTGTTTCAAAGTGTTATGCTTTTGGTGAATCGTCGGAACATTTTTTTGTAAAAGATGCAGAGCATCCTTACGTCCAAGAAAAACCATACGATTGGATTAGGGGTTATCAAGTGGGTGGTAAATCACTTTTATGGGCAAGGCAAACTCAGCGCTGGAGTAAATATGATTTTGAAGGACCAAAGCGCGATGGTTTTGCAGTAGACTGGCCTATCAGATATGAAGATATAGATGCCTGGTATACCCATGTCGAAAAATTTGCCGGCATAAGCGGCAATAAAGATGGGCTGGATACGCTTCCCGATGGCGATTTTTTACCTCCTTGGGAAATGAATTGTGTCGAGGAAGAAATGGTTAACAAAATCAATAACAGTTATAAAGATAGGCGCGTTATACAAGGGCGTTGTGCGCATTTAACAAAGCCAAACCCTATCCATTTGGAGCAAGGGCGCGGACAGTGTCAGGCAAGAAGTTTGTGTGAGAGAGGTTGCCCTTTTGGGGGGTATTTTAGTAGTAATGCATCAACGCTTCCGTGGGCACAAAAAACAGGTAATTTAACACTACGCCCTAACTCTGTCGTGCATTCCATTATCTATGATGATGCAACTAAAAAAGCAACAGGCGTAAAAGTGATTGATGCGGTTACTAAAGAAGAAATTATTTTCTCTGCAAAAATCATTTTTGTAAATGCGGCTTGCATCAATACCAATTTGATTTTATTAAACTCTACATCCAAAAGATTTCCAAATGGTCTTGGTAATGACAATGGGTTATTAGGAAAATATATTGCTTTTCATAATTACAGAGGGAGCATTACCGCTAGTTACGATGGTCATTTAGATCAGTATTATTATGGCCGTAGACCAACGCAGGTAATGATGCCTAATTTTAGAAACGTGCATAAGCAAGAAACTGACTTTTTGCGCGGATACATGGTTTTTTTTGGTGCAAGTAGGGGAAGGGCAGGTGCCGAAGGGATTGGTGCTGATTTTAAGGAAGCAATTACAGAGCCAGGACCATGGAGTATTTTTATGATGATGCAAGGTGAAACGATTCCAAAAGAAAGCAACCATGTTCGTTTGCATCCCACATTAAAAGATGCATGGGGTATTCCGCAAATAATTACCTCTGTAGATTATGATGATAACGATGAAAAGTTATTGCAAGATTTTTTAAAGCAAGGCGCAGAGATGCTAGAAAAAGCAGGCTGCACCAATATTGGGACATATGATAGCAAGCAAGCGCCCGGATTAGATATTCATGAAATGGGGGGTGTACGTATGGGTAGAGATCCAAAAACATCTATGTTAAATGAGTGGAATCAATTGCATTTGTGTCAAAATGTTTTTGTCACGGACGGTGCTGCTATGACTTCTACCAGCACACAAAACCCATCCTTAACATTTATGGCACTTACTGCGCGCGCTGCCAATTATGCGGTGGAGCAAATTAAAAACGGTACACTTTAATTTTTAAAAACAAACACGATGTCAGATACAGCTTACCTCAACACCAAAGCCGCGGCTGGTAATACCTACGACGCCATTGTCATTGGATCTGGCATTAGTGGCGGATGGGCTGCCAAAGAGCTCACCGAAAAAGGACTCAAAGTTTTATTATTAGAACGTGGTAAAGATCATCAGCACATTAAAGATTATAAAGGCGTTAATAATGATCCATGGGATACGCCACATCGTGGCCGCACTACTGCAGAACAACAAGAAAAATATCCTGTGATACATAGGGGTTGGGCTGCAAGTGAAGCAGTTATGGACGCCTGGACCAATGAAGAAGATTGTCCGTACACCGAAGTAAAACCTTTTACTTGGTGGAGAAGTTACAGGATGGGAGGTCGTTCATTATTATGGGGAAGACAAAGCTATCGTCTCAGTGATTTAGATTTTGAGGCCAATGGAAAAGAAGGCGTTGGCGTAGACTGGCCCCTTCGTTACAAAGACATTGCACCTTGGTATGATCATGTAGAAAAATTTGCCGGCATTAGTGGCTCCATAGAAGGTCTTCCGCATTTACCCGATGGTCAATTTTTGCCACCCATGGATTTAAACTGTGTAGAAAAAGATGTGGCAGCAAGAATCAAAGAAAAATTTAAAGGAGATCGGCATTTAATTATTGGAAGAGTTGCCAATTTAACAAAAGCGATTGAAGGTAGAACCAATTGTCAATTTAGAAATAGGTGTTGGGAAGGATGTCCATTTGGCGGTTATTTTAGTACGCAATCTTCTACGATGCCCGCTGCCTTAAAAACGGGCAACTTAACGGTAAGGCCTTTTTCAATTGTTACTAAACTTTTATACAACAAGAATACCAAAAAAGCGGATGGCGTAGAAGTGCTTGATTCAGAAACGAATAAAACATACACATTTAATGCTAAAATCGTTTTCTTAAATGCTTCTGCCTTAAACTCGGCGTGGGTGCTCTTTAATTCGGCAACAGATATTTGGCCAGGCGGCTTGGGAAGTAGTAGTGGAGAGCTCGGACACAATGTAATGGATCATCATTATAATTTAGGCGCGTCTGGTACTATTGAAGGATTTGAAGATAAATATGTGTATGGCAGAAGACCCAATGGGTTTTATATCCCAAGGTTTGTAAATATGGGTAACGATAAAAGAAATTATTTGCGTGGGTTTGGTTATCAGGGTGGTGCCGGAAGACAAGGTTGGAGTAGAGAAGTTGCAGAACTTTCTATTGGTGCTGCATTTAAGGAAGCCCTTACAGAGCCTGGGTCTTGGACAATTGGAGCAACAGGGTTTGGTGAAATACTTCCTTATCACGAAAATAAAATCTCGTTAGACCCAAATAAAAAAGACAAATGGAATTTGCCGGTGCTTTCTATGGATTGTGAGCTCAAACAAAATGAACTTGACATGCGCAAAGACATTGTAGCCGAATTAAAAGTGATGTTGGAGGCCGGTGGTGCAAAAAATATTTCTAGTTACGATAACGGTCATGCTATTGGGCATGGCATTCATGAAATGGGGACTGCTAGAATGGGTAGAGATGCTAAAACTTCTGTATTAAATGGCAACAATCAGGTGTGGGATGCAAAAAATGTTTTTGTAACAGATGGCGCTTGTATGACATCAAGTGCCAATCAAAATCCTTCACTTACCTATATGGCTTTAACAGCGCGCGCTGCAAACTTTGCAGTAGAGGCATTAAAAAAGGGAGACATTTAGTAGCTCCCTTTTTTAATACGTAATTTGTTTGTTCTTATTCAATGATCTGATCCGATATTTTACCGGTGGTCTTATGTTTAAGGATTAATTTTTTAGCACCATAATGTGTCATCTCTTCTTTGATTAAATAATGATCCGCATCATATTCTACCAAATGACTTTCTTTGGTAAGGCCTGTTTGGCCTCTCCAAATATCTAGTACCACGGGCTCCCATAATTTAGTTTTTGCAGACTTGTAAGCCGCGTCAATAATAGCATTTACTACATAACCATCATAAAATGTTTCTTTAGGATCAACGCCTTTTTCCATGGCATTAAACATATCCATAAACATGTGGTTGTAGCCAAGTTCATTTAACTCGTCACCTACCGGAAATAACCAGCCACTATTGCTTTCTGCTTTTTCTGCAATATAGTCGCCACCTTTTCCAGTGGTAAACATATCAAAGCCAGTACGTAAAAAACTATTGATCCAAATAGTGCCTTCGGTACCCATTACTTCATCTCTTAAATCAAGGCCACCTCTAAAAGTCCAGCTTACTTCAAATTGACCAATGGCGCCGTTTTCGTATTTTACAAGACCAATAGCATGGTCTTCTGCATCAATGGGTTTTACTTGTGTGTCTGCCCAGCACATCACTTCTATGGGCTTAATGTCTTTACCAATATAACCACGTGCAATTTCGATGCAATGACAACCTAAGTCTAAAATACAACCACCACCTGCTTGTTCTATATCCCAAAACCATTCGCTGTGTGGGCCAGGATGTGTTTCTCTAGACTTCGCCCATAGAATTCTACCAAGTGCCCCATCTTTAACAGACTGTGTGGCTTTAATAAATTTTGGGGTATACACAAGGTCTTCGAGGTAGCCATTAAATATACCCGCTTCCTCTACGGCGATTAACATACGTTTCGCCTCTGCTGCATTTCGGCCTAGTGGCTTTGTTGTCATCACTGCTTTTTTGTGTTTACAACAAAGCATAACCGCTGCTTCATGTAAATTATTGGGTAATGCAATACATACAATATCTACATTTGGATTTGCTATCGCTTCCTCCATTTCTATAGTCCAATGTTCGCAAGCGTAATCTTCTGCAAACTTTTTAGCGGACTCTTCTCTGCGTGAGTATATCGAAACTACTTTATCTCTACTTCTATAACCTTGCAGTGCTTCTGCATAAAAACGGCCAATAAAGCCGGAACCTAACATAGCAATCTTCTTCATAATTTTTTACTGTGCAGCGAGCTGCTTTTTTTCTTTAAAAAATAATATAAACAATACTAAAACAACGCTTGCAATAAGTGCAGGATATAACCAAATGGTTTCCCAAATATGTTGTTGTGTTGTAACGCCATTAATAGTAGTGCTTTGGTTATAGGCATTTGCTACATAGCCACTATAATTAGTGCCAATAAACATACCTACGCCGTAGGTGGCAAATGTAAATAAACTTTGTGCTGCATTTTTGATTTTTTCACCGGCCATTTTTTCTGTGTACATATAGCCTGTTACAAAAAAGAAGTCGTAACAAATACCGTGTAAAATAACGCCAGCATACAATAGCCACTCCGCATCCATGCTGCCATATGCAAAACAGATATAGCGAAGCGCCCATGCTGCCATTCCTAACACAAGCATTTTTTTAACACCAAGCCTATAAAATAAAAACGGGATGGTAATAATAAATAAAGCTTCTGACATTTGGCCAAGTGTCATTTTAGCAGCTGTATTAGCGCCCCAAAATTCACCTAAAAATGAACCCGCAAATCCGTAGTAAAAAGAAAGCGGGATACAAATTAAAATGGCGGCAATAAAAAAGAGTAAAAAAGATCTTTCCTTTAAAAGAACAAACGCATCGGCACCAAAAATGGCACCAAACGAAGTATTGTTAGCCGTAGATTTTGGTGGGGTATTTGGAAGTATAAAACTAAATACACCAAGTAATGCAGATGCTCCAGCGGCAATAATAAAAGTGGTTTCTCCATTTCCTATAGCTAATTTAGATATCACAAGTCCAGCTACAATCCAACCGAGTGTTCCAAAAACACGAATCCATGGAAACTGTTTACCAGGGTCACTCATTTGTGCAAATGCAACACTATTGCTTAATGCAATGGTTGGCATGTATAGTAAAGAGTAGGCTAATATTACCCAGTAAAAACTTGCTGTACCTGTCATTTTAGTAGCATAAAATAGAAGTGCTGCACCAATAATATGTAAGATGCCCATGATTTTTTGGGCTGCAAAAAAACGGTCTGCAATCATACCTACAAAAAAAGGGGATAACATGGTAGCAATAGCGCCAGCGCCATAGGTAGCACCTTTTGCAAGGTCTACAACATTTTGCCCTTCTGCTTTAAATAAAGTATCCATGTAGGGCCCCATTGTCACATACCAGGCACCCCAAATATAATATTGTAAAAACATCATGGCGGCTAGCATGATTCCTGTTTTCATTTTCATAGGCAAATTGTTAATCGTTTTTCTTACATTAGGGTTCAATTTAAGTAATTTTCAAATGTTATTTATGAAAAATAAATCAAACCTTTTATTGATTGCACTCCTAGTAATTGCAACAGGTGTTTTTGCGGGTGTTTCAGCGCGTGTAAATGCCCCAAAGCCACTTAAAATTTTGGTATTTTTTGAAACCAAAGGCTTCTACCATAGTTCTATTCCGGTAGCTGTTGCAGCACTCCAAAAATTAGGACAAGCTAATAATATGCAAGTTGATACGACTTCAGAATCGGCAACTTTTTTACAAGACAATTTATCTACCTATCATGCAGTTGTATTTATGAGTACAACGGGTGATGTTTTTAATGAAGCGGAGCAGGTGGCTTTTAAAAAATACATCAACAATGGCGGAGGCTTTGTGGGGATACATGCAGCCACCGATACAGAGTATGGATGGCCTTGGTACAATCAACTCGTGGGTGGTTATTTTAAAAGTCATCCCAAACAGCAAGAAGCTGTATTAAATATTGTAGATGCGAATCATAAGTCTACCAAACATTTGCCTGCGCAGTGGAAACGTTTTGATGAGTGGTATAATTTCAAAGACATGCAACCTGGATTACATATCCTCATTAATATTGACGAAAAAACCTATGAAGGTGGTGAAATGGGCGATTCACATCCAATGGCTTGGTGCCATAAATTTGATGGTGGTAAAGCATTTTACACAGAGCTAGGGCATACCAACGAGTCTTTTGCAGACCCAGTGTACCTCAAACATATTTTAGGGGGTATACGTTATGCGGCTAAATAGCAGCAAGTGCTTGTACAATATCAGCTAAAATATCATCTCTGTGCTCTAGTCCTACAGAAATGCGAATAAGACCAGGTGTAATGTTTACAGCAAGTCTTTCTGCTTCCGACAATTTTGCGTGTGTAGTGCTTGTAGGGTGAGAAGCAATGCTTCTAGTATCTCCAAGGTTAGCTGTCAGCGACAACATTTTTAAGTTGTTTAAAAATGTTTTACCAGCTTCTAGTCCGCCCTTTAATTCAAAACAAACAATGCCACCACCATTGGTCATTTGTTTTTTAGCAATCGCATGTTGTGGGTGGCTTGCTAAAAAAGGATAACGAAGTGTAGCTATGGCTGCATGATTTTCTAGGGCCTCTGCAATAAACAAAGCATTGGATGCATGTCTTTCCATACGAACATCTAATGTTTCGATGCTCTTGCTTAAAAGCCAAGCATTAAATGGGGAAAGTGCAGGTCCTGTACTTCTGCAAAACAAGTAAATATCTTTGATCAGTTCTTTTTTGCCCACTACTACACCACCTAATACACGACCTTGTCCATCTATCCATTTGGTAGCCGAGTGTACTACTAAATCTGCACCAAAGTCTATGGGTCGCTGGTTTACAGGGGTTGCAAAACAGTTGTCTACATTTAAAATGATGTTGTGTTTTTTTGCAACCCTGCTAATCATTTCTATATCTAAAATATCTAGACCTGGATTGGTAGGTGTTTCAAGATAAATCATTTTAGTGGCAGGCGTAACGGCAGCTTCCCACTCAGCTTCTGTGGCGGTGGCTAACACATAAGATGTGTCGATGCCATAATTTGGAAGGTACTTTGCAATCACGGTATGTGTGCTTCCAAAAATAGAATTACAAGAAAGTAAATGATCGCCTTTTTTTAATAGCGCCATAAAAGAACCAAATACTGCACTCATGCCAGACGCAGTTGCATAACCAGCTTCGGCACCTTCTAGTACACAAATTTTATCTGTGAATTCCTGCACATTGGGATTGCTAAATCTACTGTAAATATTATCATCAGTTT
>Ga0255107_1000001_pt1 | contig 139798 bp, 128 predicted proteins | sample Law_Cont_RepC_8h_FD_188457 | JGI IMG/M metagenome (GOLD analysis project Ga0255107, IMG submission 188457) | Freshwater microbial communities from St. Lawrence River, New York, United States - Law_Cont_RepC_8h | ecosystem: Environmental > Aquatic > Freshwater > River | place: USA: New York... | reverse complement strand
CTAATCCGCCACACTAATTTAATCACGATCTAAAAATAAAATTTTCTCGACCTCTTTCTCGTCAGCGATATTTCATAAAATAATGATTATCAATATATTATAAGAATCAATTTTCGTGGTCCACACTAAAACAATTTCACACTAAATCACCGTAGATCACTCTTAATCATCATTAAAGTCAAATTTCCCCTCAAAAAATGAATTTTAAAGGCGTTTGAAGGTGATTTGAAATTATTTAAACTGTGCGTCAACAGGTGCGTATCTAATTAATGCTTTAAGCATCCAATGGGTACCACCCATATTCCATCTTTGCGTTGGTATGCATTTTGTCCTCCAGTTAGTATCATCAAAAAAGCGGCCTTTCCCATTTTTTCTTCATTGACTTTTTCTTTAAGGGACAATAAATTTTTGGCAGCCTCCTCAATTTCTTTGTTTCCTAGTTTTACTTCAACAGCAGCCCAACGTCCATCATGGAGTCGAATAATTAAATCGGCTTCTAATCCATTTTTATCTCGATAATGAAATACGTCTCCATCATTTGCTTGTGCATAAATTCGTATATCACGTGTGCACAATGATTCAAATAAAAATCCAAAATAGGAGAAGTCATTTAGAACGCCTTCTGGATTCATACGCATAACAGCTGTTGCGATTGATGGGTCTACAAAATGCCTTTTTTCAGTAGTTCTAATGGCCGTCTTTGAACGTAATGATGGCGCCCATGCTTGTAGGTCTTCCACTACAAAAATTCTTCGAAGTGCATTGATATAGGAACTAATTGTTTTGTCTGAGATACTTATGTCAGTTGCTTCGATATCATCTTTTATTGTTTGATAAGTAGCTGTAGTAGCAATATTGCGCGCTAAGGAGCGAAGTAATAATCGCACTCTTTCTGGATTTTTTTCTATACCATCCACCCGAGATACATCCTGATTAATTATAGCTTCAACATAATCCATTGCCATCCGTAAACTAGGTAATCCTTTAAGATCAATACTTGCTGGCCATCCACCTCGGCACAAAACATAGGCAATTTTTTCAATTGTTAATTCTGATATTGCTCCATCATCTACCTGATTCCCTTCAAATAATGCACGTAATGAAATTTGACCGCTTGACTCTTTGGATTCATACAAGCTCATTGGTCGCATCTTTAATCGAGCTATACGACCTGTTCCAGTATGGGCTGTTTCATTTACGGGAGGCACCGCAGAGCCTGTTAAAATAAACTGTCCTCTTGCTGATCTTTGATCTACTTCAAATCTAACAGCATCCCATAAAATTGGAGCTACCTGCCATTCATCTATAAGCCTTGGTGTTGCACCTTTAAGAAGTAAAGAAGGTTTTGTATCCGCCATTGCATGATAGGAACTAGCATTGTCTGGGTCTTGCATAAATACCATACTTTCAGCAGCATTACTTGCAGTGCTCGTTTTCCCACACCATTTGGCACCTTCTATTAGTACTGCACCCGATGATTCTAGTGCTAGCTTTAATTCTGCGTCGCATAGCCTTGGTAAATATGGCTTATTACTCATTTTTGCTACTTTTATTAAGTAAATGTAAGCATAATTACCGATTTTGGCGCTGTTTTACTTCCGATTTTGGCGCTGTTTTACTTCCGACTTTGGCATAATTATTTCAATATGATGTACATTTTTCTATTGCTCATAAAGTCCGGAACGGAGCAAATATTCACTATTTTTGCCCTACCCCCACAAACACCCTATCAATCAATACTTTAAATAGCGCACCCTGGCACATTTACCTAAAATATTCGTTTTGTTAGTGCTTGGGTTCTTATCTAATGGGGTAATATCGCAGCCCTCGTCATATATAATTAACAGCAAATTCCAATTTGCCAGAGAAGCGCAGTTTATTGCAGGTAAAGATTCTACCTGGTCTATGGTTATACAAAGTGGCGAAGCCGAGATTAAAAAAAGTATAGTATTACCTATTACCCTAAGCACACAGTTTAACAGCCATCACCCATACGGCTATAACGATGGTTCTTTTATTCCGGCTAGTGGTTTACAAACCCAACTTAGTTTTGGGGTAGCGTTAAAAGCGGGGCCTGTGCATTTAAACCTCCAACCCGAGCTTTTGCAAGCATCAAACCCCACTTATCCATCTAATGGTAGTTACGGATACAGTAGCGGTAAACCATACACCAAGTTGTATGCGGGGCAGTCTAGCCTAAGTGTTCGTGCAAGTGCTTTTAGTGTGGGTGTTTCAACGGCAAATAAATGGTGGGGGCCCGGTAATACGAGTGCGCTTATCATGTCTAACAATGCGCCTGGGTTTGCCAATATATTTATTAAAACATACAGGCCTGCAAAAACACCCATTGGTAATTTTGAATTTGAATTAATAGGGGGTAGGCTCGAAACGGACAGCCTTTTACCTTACGAAAACTTCCATTTAAAATCCAGCCCCAACCTCCGTAATAGTTGGCGTTATATTAATGCCTACATTTTAAGTTACAACCCTAAATGGTTACCAGGTGTGTATGTGGGTTTAATACGATCCTTACAAAAGTATGGCCCAGGTATTGCGGATGGTAATGGATCTTTTACCAACAAATACATTCCCATTGTTACCAAAACATTTCAGAAAAAAAATGATTGGGGGGACGATACCCTTAGTATAGATCAGGTAGCAAGTTTTTTTGTGCGCATTGCTTTTCCTAAATCTAAATCAGAGTTATATGTAGAGTATGGCAAAAACGATTATGGTGAGCGAACTCGTGATTACCTAATGGCGCCCACACACTCGGTGGCACATATAGTAGGGTTTAAAAAAATAGTAACCCTTAATAAAAACAAATACCTAAACCTAGGTATCGAGTTTACGCAAATGGGCCAATCACCAGATGCCATATTACGTAGCGCAGGTAACTGGTATGTGCACGGTCAAATAGGGCAGGGATACACCAACTACAACCAAATTATGGGCGCAGGATCAGGCTTTGGTGCCAACAAGCAAATTGTAATGGGTACTTATATAAACGGTAATAATAGGCTAGGAATATTTATAGAAAAAACAAATAGAGACCCCGAAAATCGCAGTATCCAGTGGGTAGATATGGCCTATGGCATTGCCCCGCAGGTTACTGTAAAAAATATATTAGTTGCTGCACAGTTCGTGTTTATTAGTAGTAAAAACTACGCCTGGGAAAGGGACAACAACCTTTCTAATTTTCATGCAAAGCTAGCAGTAAGCTACCCTATTAGTTACGCAATTAAAAACACAAAAAACTAGTTTATGAAAAAGAGTTTTTTGTTCGTTGTTTTTTGTGTGAGCCTACAATTTGTAATGGCGCAGTCAGAATCTATGTTATTTGATGGAGTATCGGATTATATTAGAAGATCACAATTAACAGGAGAACTTAACCGCACCAACAGCCTACTCATTAATAGTTTTGCGCAAAACCTAACACACTTAGATAGCCTGCAAAAAACCAAACCGCTGGTAATTGCAAAGTCTAAAAATAATTTTTTAAATATTAGTTTGTTACCGGTATCACGCACTGCACAATTTAATAGTGACCTAGCACATGGTTTTAATGATGGCGGCATGATACCATCGGCAGGAATGCAGTGGGTATTTAGTGGTGGGGTGCACCTAAAAGCTGGTGGTCTAGAAATACTTGCAAAACCAATTTATATAACAGCGCAAAACAGGGAGTTTGAAACCTTTCCTACCGAGCATTACCCTGTGTTTTGGAAAACATATTACCGCTGGCTTAACACAATCGATAATCCCGAAAATTTTGGATTTAATACCTACAAAAAACTGCTACCTGGGCAATCGGCCATAAAATATTTTTATAAAAATCTAACCCTTAGTTATGGTACCGAAAACCGCTGGTGGGGCCCCGGCCGTTACAACGCGCTTATTTTAAGTAACAACGCCGCTGGTTTTTTACACGCTGCGCTTAGTAGCAATGCACCCATTAAAACTAAACTAGGAAACATAGAGTTTCAGTTAATTGCAGGTACCCTGCAAAATTCAAATATTTTACCGCCCGATCATTACAGATACGACCAGGGTGTTTTATTGCACAAGCCCAAACCAGAACAAAGCCGTTATATACGTGCTGCAACGGTAAGCTTTAACCCTGTATTTGCGCCGGGTTTATTTGTAGGGGCTACCGCAGTAGGGTATGGTTATAATGGCAATAGCACTGGTGAGCAGGCCAACATGGGATCTTTATATGCCCGCTATGTAATGCCAAAAGACAGGGCAGAGGTATACATTGAGTTTGGCCGCAACGATAAATCTCCAACGCCATTAAATATTGTTGCCGAAAACAATTACCCGCGTGCATTTGTAGCTGGCTTTAGAAAGCTAGTACCCATTAACAACAAACAAAAATTTATTGAAATAGCCGCCGAGCTTACACAACTGCAATTACCTACTACGCCCTTAACTTTTGAGGGTAAAAGTTGGTATACCAGTACCAAAGTGCCGCATGGTTTTACGCACCAGGGCCAAATACTAGGGGCTCATATTGGGCCAGGTAGCAATAGTCAAATAGGGTCAATTAGTTATATTAATGGATTTACTAAAATAGGGGTAGAATTTGAACGCCTCGTGCACAACAACGATTTTTATTACAATGCATTTATAGTAACGCGTGATCCTACACGGCACTGGGTAGATGTGTCTACAACACTCGTTGGTAATTATGCCTATAAAAAATTAATGGTATCTGGTAGAGCCGCTTTTGTTCGCTCACTCAATTACCAGTGGTACATACTAGAAGGCCTCGGCTATTTTAAAAACGGTTACGACCGCTTTAATTTTAGCGCTACCTTATCTATTGCTTACCGCCTGTAACAAATAAATAAAGCGCGGTAATAATTTTAGCAATGATAGCGCCCGCTGCAAGTGCAATCAGCCAATTAACTTCATTTTTTTTAAGGGGCATTTCGGGCGTATCCACTACTTGTATAGTAGGTGTTTCTTGTAAGAGCGCTGTTTTACTCGCTTCTAAATTTTTAGTAAGCTCACCAAATATAGCAGCCTGTACCATTTTATCTCTCCCCGATACTTCTACTTGCATTTCACCAGCTTGTGTAAAAGCAGGGTTGGCATCTAGTAACTCTCTATTAGCACTAATAGCCGTATAGGTTTTATTATTTAATACTGCTTTAATGCTATCTACTCTTTGTTGTAACCTTTCTACATTACCCCTTACTCTTTTTGTTTTAGTATCAATATAAAAACTACTGGTAACAGCAAGTAGCCGCTGGCATAGTAACTGGCTAAGTTGTTCGTCCCTTGTAGTTATTTGTAACGAAAACAAACTCAGTTTTTTATCAGGTTTTGATATCGATAATTCTTTTTCGGTAATGCGTTTTAATATTACATGTAGTAAGCTATCCTCTAGTCTTGTAAACACGCCTTTTTTGCTGCTAAAATTTACAACACGCCCCACTTTATCACTACTTGCCCATTTACTACCATAGCCATAAGCATTCGCATACGCATCGGCAAGTGTTATTGTGCCTGCACTATCGTAACTAGTAAGTAATGCTTTTTTAATTAAGCTTTTACTCTTTAAAAGCTCCAGTACATTATCGCCTTGTAACACACCCGACCCTCCCGAAAGTCCTCCAAGGTCTAATCCAAATTGTCCTGCAAGCGCAGAGGCAATACCTCCTCCACTATTTTTATTTTCTTCTACCACAAATGTAGTAGCTGCTGTGTAGGTATCTTTTTTTATAAATGCATAGCCAAGACCGAGTAGTCCGCCAAGCGTTCCCATAATAAGCATGATGCTCCAGTGTGCCATCAAAAAACCAAGTCGCTTTTTGACACTGCTTATTAAATCGCTTACAAAATAACTAGCTTCTTCTTGTTTATCTAAACTTGACATACAATATAAATTATCGGAGTACGCTGATTAAACTAATGATAGCAGATAATGAACCGGTAATAGCAGAAAGTTCAATAATAGAAAGTCCTTTTTTACCCGTTTCTGTTTTTGCTGGAACAATTATTTTACTGCCCGGATAAATTTTTGGATAGCTTCTAAAAAATAAGAAGTGATTTATTTTTTTACTGATGCCACTAGGGTACTCTACATAGGCCTTTTTTAAATTGCCCTTATCGGTAGTGCCGCCTGCATTAGAAATATAATTTTTAAAGCTAGTGGAATGGTAGCTTAATATTTGCGGATTAAATACTTCTCCTTTTACTTCTACAAAAGGTTCTAGGCGTGGAATAAAAACGCTGTCCGAGGGGCGTAATAAAAAGGCTGGGATACCATCTTTACTTTCGGATGGCGTACCTACACGCAGGCCATTTCTAAAAACCTGTACATCTTTTATAGAAGCATACGGCGATACGCCACCTGCTTTTTGTAGCAGTTCTTGTAAGGTTTCATTTCTTTTTTCTAATGCATATACACCAGCATACAATACTTCGCCTCCTAATTTTACCGCACCTAAATTTTGATAGTTAAGTAACCTAGGCACAAAAATATAATCGAGTGGCTCTAGCGCATGCTTGGTACCTGCTGTATTTAAATTAGAATCTACCGCTACCACCATAATTTGCATGAGTTGATTGGTAAGTGTATCCGCTCTGTTTTTGCTAAGGCGTGAAATTTCAACCTTATGATTTGCAGCCTCGTTGTTAAAACCACCGGCCATAAGTATTACATCTTCTAATTGCATACCCCTGCGGTAAGGGTAAGTGCCAGGGTTTTTAACAGAACCTGCAAGGGTTACCGTTAATTTATTTTGAATACCATCGGTACTTGCAATGGTAATGGTATCGTTTTTATAAAGTGCAATATCCAAAGCACTACCATTTAGTATTTTTTGTACATCAAACGATAATAGAGTAGGCTCGGTACCCGGGATATTTCTTTTAATAGTACCTCTATTTAAAAAAGCATTTTCAATAGCACCATCTGCTTTTTTTAATAAGGTAGCCACACTTAAATTACCAGTGAGTTCGTAACTACCAGGCCTATAAACTGCGCCCTCTAATACCACCCTGTTGCTATAAATATCTAAAATTTTATCTACATGCACTGAGTCTCCATTTTTTGGCAGGATGGTTTCAAAATCCGATGCAGCAACATCTTTAAGTGACATGGTTCTTACATCATACCTAGCAAGCTTTGCTACGTCTTTAATAGCAGCAGGTTTAAAACCTCCCGTAAAACCAATAGCGGTAGCTAAGGTTTCGTTTTCTAGTAATTCATAAATAGCAGGCCTTACCACTTCGCCACTAAAAATAATGCGTTTGGTTACCGGTCTAAATCTAATAACGTCTTGGTCTTGTAGTCGTATATTTTTATCGAGTAACCCTTGTTGTAAAAAGCCGTAAAAATCGATGCTATCAATAATTTTATTATTACGTATTAAATCAATCTTACGTAAGGATCCATTAATGGTAGGTCCATTGGATAAATACAAAATATTAAAAAAGCCGGCCTGCGCTGTTAACACATAGTCGCCCGGAAACTCAGCCTCGCCAGTAACCGTAATTCTGATAGATCTAATATTTGCAAGTGTTACACTTAATTTACTTGCGCCGCTATTAAGTGCTGGGTAAATACTGGCTAGTGAACTTTTAATTTTACTTGTAGCTTCTTCAAGTGTTAAGCCACTTAGTGATAGATAGCCTGTATACTCCAGTAGTATTTTACCTTCAGGGCTAATGCCTGCACTCATTTCTTTAATATTGGCACCTGTAACACTGATAGATAAAACATCCCCAGTACCTAACACATAGTTTTGCGGCGTGGCCACTTTTACATTGGGTTGTAAAATAGGATATGGGTTACTAAAATAATCGAAGCCATAATACCTGGTTCTTTTTTTAAGCCTTGGAATTTCTTCCACCCAAGTGCTATCCTGCATAAATAGGGTAGAGTCGAGTACAAGATTTTTAGCGCCGCTATTGGTTGTTTTTGCAATCCCTTGAATTCTTAATAGGCGCTTTTTAAATCCGTTTACTTCTTTGGGGTCAAGTCCCATGCGCACCAACTGGCCAATACCTTCCGATTCAGAAAGGCCACTATTTTGTCCTTGCATCCACATTTGCATGATTTGCTGGTCCGACATCTTATCTAATTTTAAATTAGGTAAGCCGGTATAGTTGCTTTGTGCCCCTGCACTTAAACTAAGTACAAACACTAAAAAGGCAGCGGTGCCAAATTGTAAAATGGGGCGTATGTTAAAAGGGTTCATTTTCAAATTTAAAATATAACAAATATACGGTTAAAGGCCATAGCTTACACCTAACGACCAGCTGCTACCAGTGGTGTTCCAGTTGCTGTACCAACCATTGAAAGTCAGGCCATTAAGTAGCTCATAATGGGCATTTAAAAAAATCTCGTTTCGGGCTTTAAAATCACCTTCAAATAATGCAGGTTGAGGCTGTTGCAGGTACTGGTCTACAATAGTCCCATCATCACCTTTTCTTATGGCCTGATAACGCACCATGCACTTAAGCCTTGGTAGTGGCGTGTATTTTAAGGAAACCAACAATCTGTCGGCGTTACTACCCATCCAATCACCCATAAAATATCCATGGCTGGTATAGGTTTGTGCTGGAATGATATTGTTGTAAACAAATGGGTTTATGCGGGTATACTCTGCATTAAAAGTTAAGTAAGGGATACCTATGTCGGTAATTGAACCGCCCACCGTGTACCCAAGTTGGTTTCTGCTTTTTGCTCTTACAAAAACAGTACTCATTCTTATTTCATCGATAAAAACACTGGTGTACAAGTGTGTGTTTTTAAGTTGGTTTCTACTACTAACATTAAAAAATATTTGTGCATTGGAACCTGCTTGTATATGAGAATTATTGGCAATATTGTCATACACTTTATAAAACATAACAGGTATTAAATAGCCCACATCGAGGCGGTCACTATATACCACCGATTCTCCAATACTAACATCAAGCCCCTTCATGGCTTTAATTAAAATACTATGTGTCGATAAAAACTTTGGAATAAATACTTGACGCTCGCCACCAAACACACTATTATCTGTGCCATAAGTGCGTGCACTATCTACAATTTTAGAATTTAACCAGGCATGTGTGTTGTTAAACCTGAGCCAACTAAATGGGCTATAATCAAAACGTAAAAATGGAAAATTAGGCGCTTTATCTGATAGCACAATACGGCCATTTTCACCATAGCCATACAATAAATGATCTTGCCCAAAAGAAATGCTACCATTTTTAAAAGCGTAATTAATGCTACCTCTAAATTCCGAAAAGTTTTGACTCTTAATTACAGATGTATCTTTTCTGATAATGCCTGTGCCCGGAACGCCCTGCCTATTGGTATCAAAGCCTTTACCTATTTCATTAACGTCGCTAAAAAAAAACTGGAAGCCTACGCGTTTACCCGCCGTTCCCCAAAAATGCAATCCCGTACTTCTAGTTTGGTAATTGACATTGTCACCCATGGTTACCGCACCCCTAATAACAGGGTCAATAAATAATTTGGTGTTTTTATTGGCGGTGTAAAAACTACGCCATCTACCTACTTTATCTTTATTAAAAAAAGTAGGTGTGGGGCTTATGTTTTTTTCAGTAACGGCATTAAATTCTTGTTGGTAAAAAGCAAGTTCCTTTTTTTCGGTAACGGTAAGTTTATTGGATTTGATTGCAATAGTATCAAGGCAAGCGGCTAAATAGGTTTTGCTTAGTGGCCTAATATGATCTTCAAAATCTAAAAGACCTTTTTGAGCCATACGGCCAATGTAATTGTAAATTTCTGACCTATGGTTTTCATATACTTCTTGTGCGCTAAGCTGTAAAGCAAAGCCAATAAAAAGTATGCTTAAAAAGCGTTGTTTATTTTTCATAGGTAAATATGTTGGCAGTATTATTTAGTAAGCATTTTGATCACCTCTTATTAAATTAATAATGGTTTGCAGGATAATTTGACAATCCAGCCAAAAAGTCCAGCGGTGTATATAGTACAGGTCAAAATTTACACGTTTTTGCATAGAACCTGGCGCCTTAGTTTCACCCCTGCAACCATTTACCTGCGCCCATCCTGTAATACCAGGGGTAACAATATGGCGCAACATATAATTTTCGATGGTGTGCATAGAAGCCACATTTAATGGTGTAGGATGCGGGCGGGGCCCTACCACACTCATATCACCAATCAGCACATTCCAAAACTGAGGTAGTTCATCCATATTGGTTTTACGCATAAAGGCGCCAATAGCCGTTATCCGCGGATCATTTTTAGTAGCCTGGTTGTAATTACCCGCTTCATCAATATCATTTGAAGAAGACACCATGGTTCTAAATTTATAGCAAATAATTTTTTCGTTGTTAATGCCCCATCTTTCTTGTTTAAAAATGGCTGGCCCTCTCGAGCTTAATCTTATCAGTAAAGAAATAATAGGCAGCAACCACCAGCCTAATAAAACAAAAAACAAAAGTGAAAAAACAATATCAAAACCACGCTTTAAAAATTTATTTTCTGATTTATCAAGTGGTAAAGACCTGATATTAATTACCGGCAATAATCCAATATTATTTACTTGCACACTAGCGTCTACATATTGTTGTAAATCAGGTACAATGCGCGCCTTGGTTTTATACACATCACAAATAGCTAGGCAGGCTTTTATTTGCATGGTTTCTGAAGCTGGTAATGTAATCATTACCTCATCAATATTACCTTGTTGTAGTAAAGCCTCTAGCGCGTCTAATTTGCCAAGGTACTTGCTACCATTTAATTTGGTGGCCGTATCGTCTATAAAACCATAACATTTATATCCGTAATAATAATAGCGGTTAATGGTTTCGTAAAGCTCCATGGCGCTAGGTGTAACACCTACAATTAATACGTTTTCTACAAATTCGCCTACAAAAATGGCGGCATGTAATAATTTTCTGATAATGTATTTTGCTATAGCCGCTAGTACAAAAAGCACGGAAATAAAAACAACAAAAAACAGGCCGCTAAACGCCAAGTAGTCTCTTAAAAAAAATGCACTAGACGTAATTAAGATCCCAAATAAAATAAGGGAGTAAAATATAAAAACAATTTCTTCCGAAAATTTATTGGATCTACGCTCGGCGTACAACCTCGAAAAAGATCCAGCTACATACCAAGTGATTACAGCTAATAGTGCAAATAAAATAAGGGCTACACTATAAAAATGACCGCGGTGTAAATCTAATAGCCATAGTGAAATAAAAAAAGACGCCAAAACTACAGGAGCGTCTATGATATATCTTAAAAGGGTATACTTATGTGTGGCTTTTGCCATTACGAATCAATGCTTTAAAAACGGTTACATAGGCCTTTGTAACTTCATCCCAATTGTATTTTTGAGTAATGCCGTTACGGGCTTTTGCTTTTAATGTTTCTACAGATTGGGGGTTATTTTCTGCCTGTTGCAAATATAAGGCAACAGAGTCAGGAGTTTTTTGAAAAAACCACCCAAATTCACCATTTTCAAGCATTTCTCTATTAAAAACCGTATCTAAAGCAAGTATTGCAGTCCCATAAGCCATGGCTTTAAGCATGGTAGGGTTGGTACCACCATATTCGTGGCCATGGAGGTAGGCATAAGATTGATGGTACAGCTCGGCAAGTACCTCACTATCAGTAACATAACCTAAAAATAATACCTGATCGCTAGCATGAGCTTTCATCTTTTGAGCGTAAGCGTCTTGGTAGGGAACATCGCCCACAATTACCAGTTTTTTACTAGAGTTGGCCTTGAGGTAGCCCTCTAGTAGAATGTCGGAATTATTATCGGGTATCAGCCTACCCACAATTAAAAAGTACTCGTTAGGTTGTAGGCCAAATTGGCTAATGAGTTCCGGGTTTTTAGGATGTCTAATATTGGCGCCGTAGGCAATAACGGTAGAATCTGTATTAAAGGTGTTGAGGTACACCTGGCGCATGGCTTCGGCGTCGGTAATAATGGTATTGTAAAAAAGGGTGGCAAGCCTAGCCGCAAATTTAAAATATACCTGGCCAAGCCCCTTCCATTTAGGCCTTAACCACTCCAGCCCGTCTACATTAATGAGTGTCTTTTTTTGTGCCAGCAAACTAATAAGACCAAAGGGTCCGTTAGCAGCGTTAACAACTAATATCACATCTACTTTACTAAAGCAGGCGTGTATCATGCAAAAAAATGAGTGCACCAGTTGGTTTAAACTTTTTGTTTGCACCGTTGGTATATAAACAAGATCTACGCCGTTAACATTTTTAGGTGTATCACTAAATAAATGTTTTTGACAGTACACGCGCACACCAATATTTTGTTGTACCAGCCTTTCACTCACTTCTTTTACAAAAGTTTCGTAACCACTGTATACAATAGGATATCCTCTAGAACCAATAATGGCAATTTTTAATGGATGTGTAGTATGGTTATGATTGCTTTTCAATACACGCCATTATTTGTTCGTTAAACTGCGTTCTCGAAAACTTTTCTTGCATGCGTGCTTTTGCCTCTGCGCCCATATTTTTCCGGTATGCTTCGTCGGTAATTAAAGGCTCTATAATTGTAGCCGCAGCGGATGCATTGTTAATGGGTATCAGTAACCCCGATACATTATTTTCTATCATTTCCATGGCGCCACCTTGCTCCGTGGCAACTACTGCTAGGCCTGCTGCCATGGCTTCTGTAACCACTGCTGGCGCTGGGTCGGGGAGTAATGACGGCAAAATAAATACATCCAGCGCACCATAAATATTGGTGATATCGGACCTATATGGGAGTTGCGTAACCTGACCTTGTAGCCCGTGCTTTGCAATTAATTGATTGATATTATCGTGCAAATATTCGTACCCTGCAAATGCATCACCCACCATTAAAAAGTGAACATATTTATGTGTCTTATAAAGTTCACCTGCAATTTGTATAAAGTAATCTTGTCCTTTCCAAAAATGCACACGACCCATCATGCCAATTAAAATAGTAGTTGGGCTAATGTTAAGTGTTTGGCGTAAATCACTTTGTATGTTTTCAAACAACCAATAATCAACACCGTTATACAGTACATCAATTTTATGTGGTGATACATATTTTGTCCAATGTGTTTTTACCGCTTCAGAAACTGCAATGGCCTGGTTGTTTTTTGTGTTTATTAAACCCGATAAAATTCTAAAAAGTAAGTATGGCTTTTCAATAATTTCATGAATATGCCAAAGGTGTCTAATGCCAAGTTTAGATGCTACAAAAACACCCACAATAACACCCGTTGTATTGGAATAAATAAGGTCAATTTTCTCCGTTTTACAAAGGGTAGTAAGTAGGCGATAAGCCTTAAAATTGGCCACCAATCTGTTAAGTATACCTGAAGGGTTTAGGTATTGTCTGCGTAAAATACCCAAATCGGTAATAACCACCGCCGCTCCAATAGCCTCTAGTTTTTGAACCAGGGGTCCAGTTTCAGACAAAACCACCGTGGCCGTGTGTCCCCTTTTTGCACACAACTCATTGATAGCCAGTAATATTTTACTGGCGCCGTACAAATCGGATGAGCTATGTAAAAACAGTATTCGCATATTGTATTTGGAGCCGTAAATATAACCACAAAATAAATTCAGTGACAGATAAAAACATATTAAAAAAAATGTAGTTATATATAAATAATGGCCGAATAACCTAAATTTGCCACCACATGGATATCGCAAAATATTTACAAGCTGTACAAGCTACCATCAACGATTTAGACCCTGCTGTGCTTGGATCCTTTGCCAATCATATAGAGGGCGCCTATAACAACAATCAAACCATTTATATTATTGGAAATGGCGGTAGTGCTGCAAACGCCTCTCATTTTGCACAGGATTTGGCCAAAGGCATTTTTTTTGAAAAGCCTGTTGCAAAAACCATGAAGGCCATTAGCCTAACAGATAATATTGCTCACATTACGGCCATTGCCAACGACACTGGCTATCAAAATATTTTTAGCGCACAGTTAAATACTTATGCCCAAAATTCGGATGTATTAATTTGTATTAGCGGTTCTGGTAATAGCGAAAACATTGTGGAAGCAGTTAAAGCCGCAAAGCAAAAAAATATGTTTGTGATTGGCGTTACTGGTTTTGACGGCGGACAATTAAAAACCATGGCTAATTTTTCGGTGCACGTACCCCTCAACGAAATGTGTACTGTCGAAAGTATTCATTCTATTATTTTTCATCTGATTGTATTAGAACTCAGAGAAAGGCTTGCCGGACATATGGTGAGCGGTATTTAATGGCATCTATTTTTTATGGAAATACTCATTACAGGTGGCGCAGGTTATATAGGCAGCGTTGTTGGTGAACACCTGCAAACATTTGGTTATAGCCTAGTAGTAATTGATGATTTAAGAGACGGTAAAAAAGAAGCAGTACCAAGCGGCGCTGCATTTTACGAGGCAGATTTTTCAAATACCAATATTTTAGATACCATTTTTACAACACATAACATTACTTGTGTTATTCATTTAGCAGCGTCTGCTAATGTGCCAGACTCTGTTATTCATCCACTACCTTATTACGAAAACAATGTAACCGCTACCATAACGCTTTTAAATAAAATGAAGCAGTACGGTGTTATGTCTATTTTGTTTTCTTCTACGGCTGCGGTGTATGGTATACCTGTAAATGATACCATTACTGAATCTGATATTTTAAAGCCGGTAAATCCATACGGTTGGTCTAAACTTTTTGATGAACAAATTATTGCTGACACTGCCGCAGCGCATGGGCTTAACTATATTATTTTTAGGTACTTCTGCGCCGCAGGCGCAACAGCCTTACACGGAGAGTCGCGCGGGTACGAATCACATCTAATTCCGCTAGTAATTGATACAGCACTGGGTAAAAGAGAAGAAATAAAAGTATTTGGCAATGCGTTTCCAACCCTCGATGGTACTGGCGTTCGTGATTATATCCATGTAAGTGATATTGCCAAGGCCCACGAATTAGCACTTGCTAAAATGGATACCGTAAACAATCAAATTTTTAATTTAGGCACCAATGCTGGCTATTCGGTGCTACAAATAATTGAGGAAACCCAAAAGGTATTGGGTCAAAAAGTTAACTTTAGCATTGTAAAGGAAAGACCCGGTGATCCGCCATCATTAATTGCACTTGCGCATAAAGCAAAGCAGCTATTAGGTTGGGAGCCAGCTCATACTTTACAAGACATTATTACATCAGTGCATGCGTGGAGAAACAATCCGCGTTATTAAATACAAACTATGGTTGTTTCACAAACTCCTTTGCGTTTAAGTTTTGTTGGTGGCGGCACCGATTTTGCTTCTTTTTATAAGGCACATAAAGGGCAGGTTATTTCTGCAACCATTGACAAATACATTTATGTAATTATTAAAAAAAGGTTTGATGATTTAATTGTACTGCATTACACCGAAAACGAAATTGTAGAAAACGTTGCCGATATCAAACACGACATTATTAAAGCGGCATTACAACATGTAGGCATACAAAAAGGAATCGAAATTATTACCCTCGCCGATATTACGGCAAAGGGCTCTGGGCTTGGTTCTTCGTCAGTATTAACCGTAGGGCTTTTAAATGCTTTGTACCATTTTCAAGGCTTGCAGGTGAGTAGTGAGCAAATTGCAAAAGAAGCTTGCACCATAGAAATTGAGATGCTAAATAAACCAATAGGTAAGCAAGACCAGTATATTGCAGCTTATGGTGGTATTAAAAAAATTGAATTCAATTCAGACGAATCTGTACGCATAACATCACTACCTTTTTCAGATAGCGATAAAAATAAATTACAATCTGCCATTATTTTACACAACACCAGTGTAATGCGTAAAGCAGAGAGTGTGCTAGAAGAACAGTCTAGTAATATTGCCCATAAAATACAAGAATTAAAAACCATTGCGGGTTTAGTGGACCAGTTAGAAACTGCCTTTGCCAACAAGCAATTTGAAGTACTGGGTGATTTGCTCGCGATTAATTGGGAAAATAAAAAAAAGCTAGCAAGCGCCGTTAGTAATGACCACATCAACCAAATGGTAGAAGTAGCACTTGCTAATGGAGCCACGGGTTGTAAAATTGCCGGTGCGGGTGGTGGTGGTTTTTTAATGAGCTATGTGCCTGTACAAAACCAAGAAGCGTTTAGAGCCGCAATGAGCGCTTATAAAGAACTCCCTTATACTTTTGATCCGGCTGGGTCCCGTATTTTATTAAACGTAAAATAAAACCCTAGCTTGTATGAAAGCATTTTTATTAACCGCAGGACTCGGAACCCGTTTACACCCCATCACACACACGTTACCAAAATGTTTGGTGCCTATTGCCGGTAAGCCTTTAATAGATTGGTGGTTTTTATCAATGCAAAAAGCAGGCGTTACAGAAGTGCTTATTAATTTACATCACCTCCCAGATATGGTGATGGCGCATGTAAACAATATAGATACGCCCATAAAAGTTGAATTTGCGTATGAGCCCATTTTATTGGGCAGCGCTGGTACGCTGATTGCCAACAAATCCTTTGTTGCAAACGAGACATCATTTTTTATTTTTTACGGCGATAATTTAACCAATGCGAGCTTGTCTGGTTTGTATGATTTTCATGCATCGCAGCCACATAATTTTACCATGGCTTTGTTTGAAACCAATAACCCGAGTGGTTGTGGGATTGTTTCGCTTAACAATGATTTTACCGTTACTCATTTTGAAGAAAAGCCAGCAAACCCAATATCTAATGTAGCCAATGCCGGATTGTATGTTGCATCACCAGCTATTATTGATTTATTAGACAGCGCTAAAACACCGGCTGATATTGGTTTTGATCTACTGCCTTTATTGGTTGGTAAAATGAGTGGATATAAAATTAACGACTACCTAATAGATATTGGAACACACAAAAATTTAGAAAAAGCAAGGCAAGATTGGCCCTTATTAATTTCTTGATTTAATAACCACTGCCGGCGAACCTGCCACTACACTATACGGTGGAACATCTTTAGTAACCACCGCGCCAGCTGCTATCACTGATCCTTTACCAACAGTAACACCTGCTAATATAATGCTATTAGATGCGAGCCAACAATCGTCTTCTATTGTTACAAATGAAACAGTAACGCCCTGATCTTTCATAGGCAAAGTAGGGTCAGAAAAATTATGATTTTCGGCGTAAATACTTACCCCCGGCGACATCATTACATTATTCCCAATAGTGATAAGTCCAGAACATCCAATATAAGCGCCTGGTCCAATATTTGAATTGTTACCAACAATTAAGCCAGCACCAATGCTGCCACCATAAATATTAGAGGGTCTGATAATGGCATTTTTACCAATGGTTACCCGGTTGCCAAGTTGAATGCCATTTGTGCTTAAGCAGTTTATTTCGGCGCCATCTTCAATAATTAAATCTTTTCCAGCACTTAAATAATGCGCATACCTAATAGATGCGTTTTTACCAACTAGTACAAGCCCGCTTGATTTTTTAAAACTTAAACGTTCGTAACTACCTTTTAGTGCAAAAATAAAAAGGCGCAGCAGTGTAATAAAAAGATCTCTCTTTTTCCACGAACCTTCAAATCTAGATTGTATGTGTGCAAATAAACTGATGCGTAAAAATTTGCAGTAAATATAGGCAAACCTTTTAAATAAGGGTAAAAGCTAGTGTTATTGCGGCTTGGCATGAATTATGCTGCGCTCAAACACGGCCTCCAAAGCAGTTAAAGTTTTGCCCCAGGTAAAATGTGTGAGCCGCTCGGTGCCCTTTTGTTGTAACGATTCTAATAAGGCCTGATCTTGTAATGTTTCTGCTATTAATGTACTTAATGCATCTGGGTTATAAGGGTCAAAACCAATGGCGGCGTTTCCGGCAACTTCTGCTAAGCAACTATTGTTAGAGACAAGTACCGGTACCCTGTGTGCAAATGCTTCTAAGATTGGAATACCAAAACCCTCGTTAATAGATGGGAAAACATAAAGTGCTGCATGCTTATAAAGTGTTGCTGTTTGGCTGTCGGTTAAAAAGCCGGTAAAAATAACGCGCTCTTTTAATAGGCTTGATGCAGCTACCATTTCAAAAACAGCATCGTCTTTTAGTGTTGGCTTATTGCTTTTTTGCCCTACAATAATGATGTAAAGATCTTGAGGGTTGTTTTGTAAAAGCAATTCAAAAGCTGTGAGTAATGTAGTTAAGTTTTTTCTTTTTTCGATGGTGCCAACGTGTAGGATGTATTTTTTACTAAGTAGGGGTTCTATGCTATGGTCCACCACTGCGCTAAATTCGTTTTCTGCAATACTCGATTTTGGTCCAATATGTATAGGAACAATTTTAGTAGTATCAATACCTGAATATTTTGCAATTTGATCCTTTGCATAATTTGTAACCGTTACAATAGTGCTTGATTTTTTTGCTGCGCTAATGCCAACTGTATTAAAAAACCAAAGCCAGTATTTATTATAATGCGCTGGATATTCCCAAAAAAAAGCATCATGAAAAACCGGAACCGTAGTAAAGCCCAGGTGCATATAGGGAACAAAATAATCGGTACAAAAAACAAGCTTACAGCCGTTTAAACAGGCTTTTATGGGAAGTGTAACCTGTTTCCAAAAAATATAATTTACCTGCTCCCTTAGCTTGCCAATTTTACTACTGCCTGTGTATACAGGTAGGCGGCTATCTAAAAAAACGTATTCAAATTGTAAATCTTGCTCACTATTTTTTATGGCCTTACACAGTTCACTCAAATAAGTATGCGCACCCGTTTTTGCAATTTTTAAATCGCGGATATCAATACCTATTTTTTGTTTTTTTACCTGCATAGTGTAATTACATTTTAATAGCAGTATAGGATTTTGGAATACCAAATAGTGTTTCTACCTGAATGGTAGCCTCCGGGAAAATTTGCTGAAATCTTTTTTTAGAAAACATGAGGGTAGACCTTGATACTTCAAGTGCCGCCTTATATGTTTTTTGTTTTGGAAAGTAATTGATGTTAAATAACATAATAAAAACCGCCCTTACCTGGTGCGGTATGAACTGAAAAAGGGGTAGCAAACTATGCGGCTCCAATGGAAACCACAAACTTGGTGTTTGAATCATGTATTTGCTGCAAACCCTGTTTACTTCCGAAGCAAACATTGCTTGGTTTTGGTAGCTACCTACATGTTCAATTACAGAGTTGGAAAAAATTAAATCAAAGTCGCCTGCCTGGTAAGGTAAATCTAGTGCGTTGCCTTGTACCCAAACAAAACCCTTGGTATCACCGCTGCTTGCTGCAATGCGGTCTTCTAAGTTTAAAAGATAAATGGTGCAGCGTTCATTTTGCCAGCCCATATGCTTCCAAAAATCTATTTCGCCACCAATATCTAAAATTTTAATGCTGTCTTTTTGTTCCAGTAACCGCTCTATATGTTGTTGTTGCGCTGCAAACCTTTTTTGTCTAATTCTATTTACAAAAGAATCTTTTTTATGATGGTTTACAAATAATTTAAATACGCTCATCTCTAACTTTCTTATTTGATAGACGGTTCTAAACGACTACTCATACTAATAAGTAATCCCGTTAAAATCCATGTTATATAGCTGATGTAAATGTATGACTCTGCCTCCGAAGTAAAAAGTGGTATGAGCATACCTACTTTTACTAAAAAAATAAATAAGGCAAGCCTTCTAATTTTACCCGGTTGGGTTTTAAATAGTTGGAGTGCTTTGCGCATCACCATAATGTACATAGCAATGTATATACCGGCTGTAACAATGCCGGTTTGAACGCCAATAATAATAAACTGATTTTCGCCCCCCACATTATACCCCGAAAATCCGGATACACGGCCCGCATTACCCAGTCCAATACCTAATGGGTTTTTGATCATCGATTCTAGACCATTGGCCCACTCAATTAAATGCCCCACACTAGAAGCGTTGGTAAATGTGATGGAGTTGATAATAAAATCTACAAAATCGTTATTAAAAGAAATGAGCAGTAAAATACCGCCCGCAGCAAGTGCGGCCGTATGAATGAGTTGTAAGAGTAATTTCTTTTTGGTGAGTATAGCATATACATACAGCATAATGCAATAGCTCGCAAATGAAGCCCTCGAAAGTGCAAAGCTTACACAAAACATACTAGCCCCAAGTGCAACTGTAGTAAATTTATTGAGGCTTATTTTATTATCTGATGTGGTAACCATGGCGGCTACTGCTGCCAGTGAAATAAGTGATGCTGCTGCAAGTTCTAATGGGGTAGAAAATAAGCTAGCAAATCGTTTCATACCATTTTCAATTTCAAAAGTCCAGGTTAGGCCATAAGAACCAGAAGGATTTTGATCAAAAAAATGATCATTATAACTTGCGTAACCGCTAACTGATTGTATATGCGTGTACGTTAAAACTTCTATAAGTAAAACCGATCCTACAGCTACAGTTAATATACCTATGAGCGTATAAATTTGTTGTAAGTGTATCGCGTCTTTTTGTAGAAGCCTTCCGGTAAAATATACGAGCGGGAAAAAGCTTAAACTTTTGAGTGCAATGAGTCTTTCAAAAAAAGTATAGGTACCAATGGGTAAAAGTGCATATAAAATATTAATGCACAAAAACGAAAACATTAATTTGTCTATGAGGGTCCAGTTGTTGTCAGATTTTAACTGACTAATGGCGTAGAGTAAAAAAAGGATAATGCTGGTTTCTTTAAAAACTTGGAAAAATGGGATTAGTTTTTCAAGGCCAAACATATAACACACCGAGAGTGATATGGTGTAAATAGGAAGCCCAAAAATGATAAATAAAAAGATGCCCTGTTCTCTTTTTTTGTAAAGTGCATGAATTGCCGCAAAAAAGGCACTGCAATAAATTAAGGGCAAAACAAACATATGCTGCAATTTAAAAAAATCCGCCCAAGCGGCCTGTTATTTTTTGCCAACAGGCATAACAAGGCTCAATTGTTTGGTAAGCCATTTTTTGATGTTGTCGAGGGCCGTAAAATCGGCTCCAAGGTTAATATAACGGTGTAACTGAGAGTGTCTATAGGCTTTTTGTAGGCCCTCGCCATAAAGTACCGTTACTGGTTTTTGAATGGCAGCAGCTAGTGTGCCCGTTCCAGTACTTAAGCAGTAAATAGCTTTTGCCGAATAAAGTAGGTCGCAAAAGGTAAAAAGGTCTGGTGTAGAGGCCGTGTTACTACAATCAATTTCTATGGCCCTGCCGCCCAACACTTTCATTTGAGCATCCGGCACAATACCCGCATTTGTAAACCAGTTTTGAATGGTTTTGGGGTATTTGATATCGCCGGTGTATGATATATAGTTAGGATCATAAATGGTTTTATGAATAAATGCTTCTACTAGTTTAGGCTTGTAATAAATTTCAGGCTCATGGTTTCTTTTATGATCGTCGAGGCCATAAGTAAGCATTAAATGATCTAGTAAATTTTGTCCGTCTGGTATATTTTCTGAAAAATAAAAAACGCCAGCTTCGTTTGTAAATCCATCTAGGTAGGGGTTTAATTCCCACACCAATTTTTTAGTATCGGCGTTTCTAAAAATAGAATCATTAGAAATATATACCTGATTGTAGCCGCCGTATTGTTTGGCAATGCGTGGGAGATGACTATAAAACAAATGGTCGCCAAGTCCTCCTTTTTGTATGGATATGATCAGTGTTTTCAAGGGTTACTTGTTGGATTGTAATAAAGAATGCTTCCAATTTTTTAATTGATGCACTACCTGTTTAATAAAAGGCTTCTTTTTGTTTCCGCTGTTTACTACATACTTACAAGGGATGGCTGCAAAAGCATCAAAGCCACGCTCCATAACATTTTGATGGTATTTGTCAAAAAGCGGCGTTAGGTCTTTTCTATCCGAAAAGCTAAACCTGTTTTGATATTTCGAGATGGCGTACTGTTTATGTAAATCGTATCCACTAAAATGATAAAACACAAGCGGGTGATCGCTGTTAACCATATATACACCCCCTTCATTTTTTGATAAACTCCTTTCTTGTAAATTCCAATAGGCCATATTGTAGCCTGGGTTGTCTAATACAAAAACCTCTTTGTAAAACAGGGTAGCAAAGTTGAGCCATAGCTGATCTACAAAGAGTCCTTTTTCAAAATCTATTTTACATAAATGGGTAAGTCGTTGTTTCCACCACTTAATAAGTGCTAAAGATTCATTACCGCGCTTTAGTGCAATAAAACCTAAATTATAAATACCGGCGTTTAAAAAATCGGTTTCGGTAGGGTATTTATTATCGTTGATAGGCTTTGTAATATGAGGTGTCAAAACAATTTGATTGGAGACCAAATGCTTTTCAAGTAATTCAAAAGAGTGGTACACAAAAATGTCAGGGTCTAAATACACAATACTTTCAACCGCTTCATTTTTTTCAAATAAGTAAGAAAAATAAAATGGCTTAACGGCTGTATTTAGTTCTGTGATATTGTATTGTGCACAAAACGTATTAAAATTAGGAATGCTAATTTCCTTGATTGGAATGAGGGTGTAGTTGACAGATTTTACAATTGGATGAGCCTCGTCAATTTCATCTACAAGTCCAATAATAAATTGATAATTTGGATTGTGCGCAAGTAAAGAATCGCCTAGTGCAAGCGCCTGCGCTAAATAATTTGCTGAGCAAATTGTGAATGCAATTTTATTACTTGGATGGCTCATTATTCGTTTATGCGTTTATACAAGAGTGATTTAAAAACCTCAAAATTTTTAAAGACAAAAAATTGAAGCATTGAGTAAGCGGCAACGCAAGTAAAAATAGATAAAATACAAATAACAATATTGTTATCCGTGGTTAGGCGAACTAGTAATATGATTGGAATAAACAATAAACTAGAAAAAATCGTTTGAAATAGTAATCGTTTATTGATCGTAAATGTGCTTTCGGATTTAAGGTGGTAATAGTATGCAGCGCAAACAATACATTCGGTAATAACAGCGCTTATAGCGGCACCCTTGTCTAAATAAAGAGGGATGAGTATTAAGTTAGATATCATGCTAACTGTTAACCCTATAAGCATGGCTATAAATACAGCTTTGTTTTTGCCAAAAGGAATAAGCCATTGAAAAGATAGTAAGTGCCCAAGGCCTATAACAATGGGTAGTACCGACATAATTTGCATAGACAAAACACTTGGCGCAAATTCAATTCCCGCAAACGTAAATATGAGTTCGGGGGCTAGTGTCATTAATCCAACCGTAACAGGTATCGTAGTAAAAATGGTTACATCCAAAGAGCTGCGCAAAAATGTTTTTGCTTTATCTATTTGTTGGTTGTTGTAATAGTAAGTAATGGAAGGAATAAGTGTGGCACCAATGGCCGTAATAACCGGAATAATCAGTTTGGTAAGCTTGGTGGAAACAGTATAATAACCAACAACTTCGGGGCTGGTTAAAAAGTATAAAATAATGGTATCCCAAAGCGTGTAAATACTAGATGCGATGGTAGCCCCAAAAATGAGAAGTAGTGGTTTATAATGTTCTGAAAAACTAAACACCGGCTTTTTAATTTCTAGGTGTAAATAAATGTCTAAAAAATTATACACCTGATTGCCCAGAATCGAAAAAATAGAAATCCAGAGGTAATTATAAATATCGCTGCTGGTTTTTACAAAAGTATAGAGTAGCGCCAGTGAAATAGATTTAACAACAATGGATCGGATGGTGATTTTATGAAAAGCCTCAATGCCACTATAATACCAGTCGGTGTAGCTGAAGCTTAAAAAAACCAAAATGCCGGCAATAATATAGTAGTGTTGATTGCTTGCAAAATAGGGATGTAAACAAACGATAAAAAAATAGATGCATGATACAGCCACACTTGCTATAAAAAACAGCGTACTGAGTGATAAAAAAGTACTTGAAAGCTTTGAAGCGTCATCTCTAATTTTAGCAATGGCCCGAACCCCGTAAATGGGTATGCCAATGGCTGCAAATATGGAAAAGTACTGTGCAAAAGACATTACAAATTGTACTTCTCCAATGCCTTTAGGGCCTAAAATTCTTGCTGCGTAAGGAAAGCTTATTAATGGAAATAAGATATTGGTAAATGAAAGTAATATGTTGTAAACGATATTTTTTTTCATTCACCACTAGTTTTTAAGGGCAACGACTTTTAAATTATCGATGGCCCAACTTCTAGCACAGGTGTCATTTTTATTACCACCAGCATCACTCATAGAAATTTTTACAGATTTTGCGCTGTGTAGTAAACTATGTACAATTTTGTATTTACTGGTTCCTGTTTTATTATCTTTTAAACTACAAACACCCGGTAAATAAATTTCTTGTGCATGGTTACCAGCAGGAAAGGTAAGTCCCGAATTTAACCAATTAGGATAGGCCTGTTGGATATTGCTACTATTTGAAAATCCAGTTAACAACCGGTTGTTGCCATCTATAGTTAACATCCATAAATCGTTTTTCCAGTTGTCGTGCAAATACAAATCAAATTCTACTTTTAAAACCGAATGCTCTGGAAGTTTGTCTACATCGAGTTCTATTCGGGTATTGTTAAATACCCCCAGCATTTTTAGGTTTTTGTAGTTGGTAATTTTATTAAAAGGGAATACACCAAAAGCAAAATCGCTTAACCAGCCTGCTGCTACTATTCCTTTGGGGTCGCCATTGTTAAAATTGTTCTCATAAGCAACAGTAACATCGGTGAGGTCTTTGGTGCAACTAGTGATAAGTATGAGTATGCCGCCTATTAATGTAAATAAGTGTTTGTATTTAAAATACTTCATAATAGTGCCAATTATAGTCAAAAATAGTTAACACATCCCATTTTAACCCTTTTTTTTGAAGGCTTCCTGTACCTTTGTGCCTCAATACCAATTTATGCCTCAAAGCAGTTCAAATTCATCGGTGGTTGTTAAAATAGTAAATGAGTCGGGTAATCCGCTACCAGCCTATGCTACCGAAGGATCTGCGGGCATGGATTTGTGTGCGCATTTGCACGAATCTGTGGTGTTGGAACCACTTGAGCGTAAACTCATTCCTACCGGATTATTTATTGAACTACCCACTGGTTACGAAGCGCAAATACGTCCGCGCAGTGGGCTTGCATTAAAGCAGGGTATTACCTGTTTAAATTCGCCAGGAACCATCGACGCCGATTATAGAGGTGAAATTGGGGTGATACTGATTAACCTTTCTAATGAAATGCAGGTCTTAAACAGTGGCGACCGCATCGCACAAATGGTAATTGCACCGGTTACACAAATTAGCTGGGAACCAACTAGCGCCTTAACACCTACAAATAGGGGAACAGGCGGGTTTGGGAGTACCGGTAAATAAAACACAATTAACACAACCACATGAAAATAAAATTACTTGCTTTTTTAACTTCTATTGTACTGTTAGCCGCCTGCGGAACGGTAAAAAAAGTAGAAGGAATTCAAGACGCGTTCTCTAAAAAAGACACAGCACAATTAGTGGTGGTTCATGAAATTCCGGTGATAGACTCGGCAGCTATTGTTAGAGACATTATGGGTAAAGTAGGACAGCAAAAAATTAACTTTAAAACCTTTAATGCTAAAATAAAAGTAGACTACGAGGGGGCCGAAAAAAAGGACAACTATACCGTGTATTTAAGCATGGTTAAAGACTCTGTTATTTTAATTAGAGTAAAGGGTACTTTTTTAGGAATCGCTGCAGAAGGTCTGCAGGCAAGGGTTACAAGAGACAGTGTAGTGCTAGTACAAAAAGTAGGAGATAAGTCGGTAACCAAAAGGTCTATTGCTTATTTACAAGAGGTAACAGAAATTCCTTTCGATTTTATGTCGTTACAAGACCTACTTATTGGCAACCCTATATTTTTTAGTAACAACCTAGTTTCATATAAATCCAACGACAACCAATTACTGGTTACCATGGTAGGCGATTTATTTAAAAATCTCATTAACATAGATAATACAACACAGCGTATTTTGTTTTCTAAGCTCAACGACGTTAATGCACTGCGCAACCGTAGTTGTGATATTTCCTACGGTAATTTTCAGCCCCTGGGCATTTACTCGTTTGCTGCCGACCGTAAAATATCTATGTCGGAGAAGTCTAAGCTGGACATCTTTTTAGATTTTAAGGAGTTTTCGATCGACGATCCCATTAAATATTCGTTCGAAATCCCTAAAAATTATAAGAAAAAGTAATTTCTGGCTCATTTTGCCGTTAATAAGTAATTGGACCGTTTAAACCTTATGCTCATGACCCTGCAACGCTTTATTTTTTTGGTTCTTTTTTTGATGACTGTGGCGGGCGCCTCGGCACAACAATCTCGAGAAGAACTACAAAAAAAGGAGCAGGAGCTTAAAAAAGAATTGTCGGATTTAAACAGGCAGCTTTCAGAAACGCAAAAAAACAAAAAGCTTTCTTTAAACGAACTTGCACTTATTAAGCGCAAAGTAGCTAAGCGTGAAGAATTAGTGCGTGGCATTAACAATCAAATCAACGAACTGGACAATACCATTTACTTAAACGAATTGGATATTTACCGCCTTCGCAAAGAGCTGGACACCCTAAAACTTAAATACGCCAAGAGTATTGTTTTTGCGTATAAAAGTAGGGGCAGTTATGAGTACCTCAACTTTTTATTTTCGGCCCGTAATTTTAATGATGCAGTTAAGCGCATGGCTTATTTAAAAAGCTATCGTCAAAATAGAGAAACGCAGGCCATTGCTATAGCTCAGTCGCGTGTGATGCTTACGCAAAAAGTAGATGTGCTCAACTCAAATAAAAAAGAACGCTTGGTAACGCTAACGGCGCAGAGTGAGCAATTAAAAGTATTACAAGAAGATAAAAAGGCGCAGGATAAAGTGGTGGCACAGTTAAAAGGACAGGAGTCTGTTATTGCCAAACAAATTAAAGACAAAGAAAAGCAGCGTGTGCGTATGCAACAAGCGGTAATGGCGATCATTAAAAGAGAAATTGATGAGGCCGCCCGTAAAGACCGGATTGCAAAACAAAAAGCCATTGATGACGCCAAAAAAAATGCGGCAGCATCGGGTTCAAAAAATAATACATCAGATAATTCGGTAAAAAATAATACGGCTGCAAATAGTGCTAAAAATAATGAGCCCATTGTGTTAGCTAAAGCAGGTTCACGACCTTATTCTCCATTTGAATCTACCGAGGAGGGCCGCGAAACATCTATGCATTTTGAGCAAAACAGAGGCCGTTTACCATGGCCAGTAGATCGTGGAAATGTGTTTATTGAATTTGGTGTATCCACGGTGCCGGGTACTAAACTCAAGCAAAATTCGGATGGTATACATATTGCATTACCAGAAGGATCTGCTGTAAAATCTATTGCCGACGGTGAAGTATCGTATGTTGGAGAAGTAAATGGCGATCAGGTTGTAATGGTGCGTCACGGAAAATATTTTACAGTGTACCAGCAACTTTCTAGCGCTAGTGTTAGCGTTGGTAAAGAAGTTAAAGCAGGTTCTATGTTAGGCCGCTCTGGTAAAAGTATAGATGGTGAAGGCAGTATTATATTTACGATCAACAATGAACGTGGTGTGCCGCTTAATCCGGATCAGTGGCTTAGACCTCGAAGGTAGAAGTAGCGTTAATCGCTTTTTTCCATCCTTTTTTTAATGCATCCGTTTCAGTATTTTTTAATGCTGGCTCAAATACTTTTTCTATTTGCCACTGCGCACTAATATCATCTATTGAGTTCCAATAACCTACTGCAAGCCCTGCTAAATAAGCTGCACCAAGTGCAGTCGTTTCTGTAATAGTGGGTCTGATCACTTTAGTATGTAAAATATCGGACTGAAATTGCATGAGCATATTATTGGCAGTGGCGCCACCATCTACACGTAGTTCTTTTATGGTAATGCCCGAATCTTTTTGCATCGCATCTAAAACATCCATGGTTTGGTAGGCAATACTATCAAGTGCCGCGCGCGCAATATGTCCTCTGCTCGTGCCCCTTGTAATACCTACAATGGTACCCCTTGCATGTTGGTTCCAATAGGGTGCGCCAAGGCCGGCAAAAGCAGGAACTACATACACGCCATCTGTGCCGGTTACTGTGGCAGCAAGGGTTTCAACCTCTGCCGATGTTCTAATCATTTGTAATCCATCACGGAGCCACTGCACCACAGCACCTGCAATAAACACACTACCTTCTAACGCATAATGTGTTTCGCCATTAATTTGCCAAGCAATAGTGGTAAGCAAATGATGATGAGATGTTACTGCTTTAGTGCCCGTATTCATGAGCATAAAACAACCAGTGCCGTAGGTATTTTTTACCATGCCTGGCTGAATACATTGTTGACCAAATAATGCAGCTTGTTGATCACCAGCAATACCTGCAATAGGAATGCTATGTGATGCCAACATATTTTGTGTGTGTCCGTATATTTCTGAACTACTTTTTACTGTTGGTAATATGTTTTTTGGAATGTCTAAAAGTCTAAGTAATTCTTCATCCCAACTAAGGGTGTGAATATTAAAAAGCATCGTACGCGATGCATTAGAAACGTCGGTGGCGTTTACTTTACCGCCCGTTAATTTCCACAACAACCAACTATCAATAGTGCCAAAACATAATTGTCCTGCTGCTGCTTTTTCACGCGCACCTTCAACATTGTCAAGTATCCATTTTAATTTGGTACCAGAAAAATAAGCATCAATAACAAGTCCTGTTTTTGCTTGAATATTTTTTGCGTGTCCTTGTTTTTTTAGTTCATCACAATAGTTTGCTGTGCGGCGGTCCTGCCAAACAATAGCGTTGTAAATAGGTTGCCCGGTTTGTTTATCCCATACCACTGTTGTTTCACGCTGGTTGGTAATTCCAATGGCTGCAATTTGCGAAGCGTCAAGCCCAGCTTGCATAATAGCCTCCGATGCAACACCAATTTGTGTGCTCCAAATTTCGTTGGCATCATGTTCTACAAGTCCGGCCTCCGGAAATATTTGTGTAAATTCTTTTTGTGCGGTAGCTAAAATTTCGCCGGCCTTATTAAAAATAATGGCCCTGCTAGAAGTAGTGCCTTGGTCTAAGGCCAAAATATATGTATCCATAAAAATTGTTAATGACGTTTGCAATGTTTGCGAAAAATTAAGCGAGCCACATAAAAACATAAGCCGCAGCAACTGCGCCAATAATAGGTCCTACAACAGGCACCCATGCATAACCCCAATCACTTCCACCTTTATTTTTAATGGGTAAAATGGCGTGCACAATGCGTGGTCCTAAATCTCTGGCAGGGTTAATGGCATAACCAGTGGGGCCACCCATACCAAGGCCAATACCAAGTACGAGTAACGACACAGGAAGTGCGTCTAGTGCACCATTTGTTTGTGCAGGTGCCGCAATGTAAAAAACGCCGAGCATAAATATAAAAGTGGCAATGGCTTCCGATAAAATATTGTGAAAAGGGTCTCTAATGGTTGGTGAGTTACTAAAAACCCCCAGTTTGGTAGCCGCATCGGCGGCCTCATTAAATTGTTGACGGTGTGCTAGCCAGGCCAAAAAGGCACCCAACATGGCGCCTAACATTTGTGCCAAAATATAGGATGGCACGAGATTCCAACTAAATTTGCCGGCAACGGCTAGTCCAATGGTTACGGCTGGGTTTAAATGCGCCCCGCTAATGGTTGCGGTAGCATAAACACCTACAAAAACAGCTGTAAACCAGCCAAGTGTAACGGCCAAATAGCCTTCTTGGTTCCCTTTTGTTTTAGGCAATGAAACGTTGGCAACTACGCCTGTTCCAATGGTTAAAACGAGGGTTGTGCCAACTAATTCTGCTAAAAATGGGGACATACACTTGAATTTTCGACAAATTACAAATTTTAGTCAATTTTTCCTTTTTTTCTCAACCCCTAATCCTTACCTTTGCGGCAATTTTAAAACCCTATATATACTTCCTAGTATGGCTACAAACGGTAAAATTAAACAGATCATTGGTGCGGTAGTTGACGTTCATTTTCCGGACAAAACATTACCAGAAATTTATAACGCACTTGAAATCACCAGAGAAGGTGGCGAAAAGTTAGTTCTCGAAGTGCAACAGCACCTTGGTGAAGACAGCGTACGTACCATTGCGATGGACGGAACCGATGGTCTTGTAAGAGGTATGGCAGTGGTAGATACAGGAAAAGCAATTGCAATGCCAGTGGGTGAAGGTATCAACGGTCGTTTATTTAACGTTACCGGAGATGCTATTGATGGTCTTCCTCAATTAAGTAAGGAGGGCGGACGTCCTATTCACAATAAGCCACCATTATTTGAAAACCTAAGTACTGCAACAGAAGTGTTGTTTACAGGTATCAAAGTAATTGACCTGATTGAGCCATATGCAAAAGGTGGTAAAATTGGTTTGTTTGGTGGTGCGGGTGTAGGTAAAACAGTATTGATTCAAGAGTTAATTAATAACATCGCAAAAGGACACGGTGGTTTATCCGTGTTTGCGGGTGTGGGTGAAAGAACACGTGAAGGAAATGACTTGTTACGTGAAATGATTGAAGCAGATATCATGAAATATGGTGACGCTTTCAAACATAGCATGGAAGAAGGTGGATGGGATTTATCTAAAGTAGACATGAACGAATTGAAAGAGTCAAAAGCTACTTTCGTATTTGGTCAAATGAACGAACCTCCAGGTGCACGTGCGCGTGTAGCCTTATCAGGTTTAACAGTTGCCGAATATTTCCGTGATGGAGATGGTACCGGAAAAGGTAAGGATATCTTATTTTTCGTAGATAATATTTTCCGTTTTACGCAAGCAGGTTCTGAGGTATCGGCGCTATTAGGTCGTATGCCTTCGGCGGTAGGTTACCAACCAACACTTGCTACTGAAATGGGACTCATGCAAGAGCGTATTACTTCAACTAAAAACGGTTCTATTACTTCGGTACAAGCGGTTTACGTACCTGCCGATGACTTAACGGATCCAGCGCCAGCAACAACGTTTGCGCACTTAGATGCTACTACGGTATTGTCTCGTAAGATTGCCGATTTGGGTATTTATCCTGCGGTAGATCCTCTAGATTCTACATCTCGTATTTTAACGCCAACAGTAGTTGGTGCAGAACACTACGATTGTGCGAACCGCGTTAAATTAATTTTACAACGTTACAAAGAACTTCAAGATATTATTGCGATTTTAGGTATGGATGAATTATCTGAAGAAGATAAAATGACCGTACAACGTGCACGTAAAGTTCAACGTTTCTTATCGCAGCCTTTCCACGTTGCAGAACAATTTACAGGTTTAAAAGGTGTATTTGTAAGCATCGAAGATACCATCCGCGCATTCAATTCAATTATGGATGGTGATGTTGATGAGTATCCAGAAGCAGCCTTTAACTTAGTAGGTACTTTAGAAGATGCCGTAGAAAAAGGTAAAAAATTAATGGCAGCTGCAAACGCGTAAGCGTCTTTAAAAAAAGGATATGCATTTAGAAATATTAACACCCGAGAAAAAATTATACAGCGGCGAAGTGTATGGTGTTCAATTACCTGGCGTTTCAGGATTGTTTGAAATACTAGACAAACACGCACCACTTGTAAGTGCACTCGGAGCAGGAAATGTTAAGGTATTAAAAGACAAATCAGCTACCGAAAATTATACCATCAAAAGTGGTTTTGTAGAAGTAGCTAATAACAAAGTAACAGTACTTGCAGAAGGTGCTTCGGCGGTTTAAAATGGTTTTTGTTTAACATAAATGAATGGTAAAGCACTCCACAACTGGGGTGCTTTATTTTTTTTGCCCCTATATTTGTATTCTCATGAAACGCAGTTTCCGAATCATCATTGTTTTAATTGGGCTTTCTATTGGAGGTCTCTTTTTATTGCAAGCATCTTGGCTTAGCAACTTATTAGAGATTACCGAAGTGCAGCTCGTAAACAAAGTAAACGAAGCGGGCATTAGTGTGGTGAATGATATTAAAGAAAGGGTATACAATGGCCAGCCGGTTACAATTCCAAAAAAGGGAGGCCTTGGTTTTAATCCAGATTTGCATTTACATTTTATTAAGCCGGTAAGTGTAGATGACTATTTTACCAAAGTGCAAGTCAGCGATAAAATAAGTGCAGCATTTAAAGCGGCGGATCTTCAAAAATTAAATTTCGAATTTGCCATCACCAGTACCCGTGACGAATATGAAATGCTGTCTTCTAATTTTAGAACCGAATACTGGGACACCATCAATAATAAAATTGCCTACATCGCTATCATTCCAGAATCAGGTTCCGACTTTGAAGGCTTTAGTGCTTTTGAAAAGTTAATTATTGTGATACCTGATTACCGTAGTCAAGTATGGGCTTCTTTAAAATGGGTTTTATTAGGTGCCATCACATTTATGATTGTGATTTTAGCAGCGTTTTTTGTTACGATACGTTCACTCTTAATTCAGAAAAAACTCTCTGAAATTAAAAGTGATTTTATCAATAACATGACCCACGAATTTAAAACGCCTATTGCCACGATATCACTTGCAGTAGATGCCATGCGCAATGAAAAGGTACAAGCCAACCCCGAAAAGATGGCCTATTTTAGTGGCATTATAAAGGACGAAAACATACGTATGAATAAGCATGTAGAAACCATACTACAAGCGGCTCATATGGATAAAGAAGAGCTTGAATTAAACCTTAAGCCACTTCATTTGCACGATATCATTAAGGGTGCAATGGACAACCATCAGTTGCAGCTTAAAGATAAAAGTGGCGAGGTTATTTTGCACTTAGATGCTAAAAGCGATTTAATTGAAGCAGATGAAATTCATTTTTCAAATTTGATTTCCAATTTAATTGACAACGCCATTAAATATGCGGCGGCTGTCCCAATCATTACTGTTTCTACCTACCTAAAAGGGAGTTCTATTTTTGTAACGGTTGCAGACAATGGCATTGGTATGACCGACGAAACGGTGAAACGAATTTTTGAAAAGTTTTATAGAGCACACACTGGTAATTTACACAACGTAAAAGGTTTTGGCCTTGGTATGAGTTATGTAAAAACAGTGATTGATGCGCACAGAGGGTATATTAGTGTTGCTAGTAAACTAGGAGAGGGTAGTGTGTTTACCGTGCAGATGGATCTAGCCAAATAAGGCAACCATCACCATAACTTAAAAATCTAAAATCATTTTCTAGGGCGTAATCGTACATGGGTTTCCAATTCCCATTGGTAATGGCAGCTACCAGTAATAGCAGTGTAGATTGCGGCTGATGAAAATTTGTAATTAGGCCATCAATAATTTTAAAACGGTAACCAGGTGCAATAATGATTTGCGTTTTAGCAATAAGCCTACTCAAATTGTTTTGCTCCATCCAGTTACAAAGTGCGCCAAGGGCTGCAGCCGTTGATGGGAGCTCGTTTTGTGGCATTAATTCGTAAGGGTCCCACTGAACTACGCTAATGTTTTCTATTGAGAGATTTGCGTTGCTATTATGTGATTTGTTTGCGGCGATTATTTTTGCGCCCATCCAATACAAGCTCTCTAATGTGCGCAGTGATGTAGTGCCAACTGCAATTATATTTTGATTACCTGCAGTAAATTGATCACACAGCATTTCAATAAAACTTTTTTCCACATCAATAAACTCTGCATGCATTTCATGTTCTTCCATGCGCGCTGCCTTAACGGGTTTAAACGTTCCAGCACCAACATGTAATGTAACAAATGCTTTGGTAATATTTTTTGCTGTGAGTTTTTTAAACAGTCTAGGTGTAAAGTGTAATCCTGCAGTAGGTGCGGCTACAGAGCCTTCTGCCACTGCGTATACCGTTTGGTAACGCTCTTTATCATTGGCTTCTACCGCTCTATTAAAATACGGCGGTAATGGAATATTTCCTGCTGCTTCTAATACTTCTGCAAAACTTTGCGCCTCATTGTCCCACTCAAATCTTATTAAAAAACTATCTGTAAGCGTTGTATGTTTTGTTGCAGTAAGTGTATGGTTGTTTCCGTATTTTATGTGTAGTGATCCTTCTTTCCATTTTTTTGCACCACCAATTAAGCAACCCCACAATACTTCTTTTTTTGTGAGCATTGCAGTGGTAATATCTTTATAAATGCCCGCAGGTTCCAAACAAAAAATTTCAATAACAGATCCGTTTTCTTTTGTAAAAAATAAACGTGCTGCCACTACTTTGGTATCGTTGTGAACGAGTAATGCGCCACTTGGAAGTACTTGATCGAGGTTCAAATAAGTAGACTGTGAAAATGTTTGCGTAGCGCCTTTCGCAGCCGCAGCACATGCAGCATCATCCGCAGTACCCACACCATCAGGCGCCGCAACTACCAAAAGCTTACTCGCATCCCGCTCTTCGAGCGGGTAACTAGCTATTTTACCAGCTGGCAAATCGTAGCTAAAATCGAGTATGGAGAGGTGTTTGGGATGCATTTGTGAGCAAATTTGCATCATTTTAAGCTACTATCCACACAAAAAGCAGGTTATCCACAGATATTAACAGGCATTTACACCAAAAACACCCCCTAAAACCCTACAAGCCAATCGTAGCAAACCCTTTGCCCCTGTATAATCTTGTGGATTAATTGTGCGTTTTTGCTTTTGGGTTGAAAGTGGGAAAAAGTGTTATTTTGTGTCAACAAGTGGTAATTATTAACCAAAGTTATTAACCAATGAACGGATTTCACGGAGAATATGAAGCAACGGTAGACGCGAAGGGTCGCTTTCTTATTCCGGGTGGGCTAAAAAAGCAGCTACCGGAAGGGGAAGGTCGATTCATCCTAAGCCGTGGCTTTGAAAAATGTCTCACGTTATATCCAATCGCTAGTTGGGAAAAGATTGTGGCCAAGATTAGCCAATTGAATGATTTCGACCCTAAAGTACGTCAGTTTCGAAGACAGTTTTTGGGTGGTGCAACAGAAATAGAGCTAGACAATGCTGGCCGTATGTTGCTTCCTCCATCACTTCGCGAATTTGCCGGGCTTGCTAAAGACATTGTTTTAGCAGCTGCACTTGACCGTTTTGAGATCTGGGATGCTAGTAAGTACAAACAGCTCTTTGAGGATTTCTCTCCAGAGGCCTTTAGTGAATTGGCCCATGAAGTGATGACCAGTAACGACAAAAAAGATTAAGGATTTATGGAAAAGGGACATACCAATCAAGGTTACCATATTCCTGTCCTTTTTCATGAAACCTTACATGGCTTAAACATTAAGCCAGATGGAATTTATGTCGACTGCACTTTTGGGGGTGGGGGTCATAGCGCAGGTATTTTATCTCATCTAAATGAAAAAGGTAAATTATTTGCATTTGATCAGGACACCGATGCAAAACGCAACGTTATGGATGACGTGCGCGTTGTTTTCATTCCAGAAAACTTTAGTAACCTCCAACGCTTTTTGCGTTTACACAAAGTAACAGGTGTTGATGGCATCTTAGCCGATTTAGGCGTGAGTAGTCATCAATTCGATAAAGGTGATCGTGGATTTTCTATTCGCTTTTCTGGTCCGCTAGATATGCGCATGGATCAACGACAAACTGTATCAGCCGAAAACGTTGTTCGAGATTATACTACTACTCAACTACATAAAATGTTTGAGCAGTACGGCGAAGTAACCAATTCAAAAACACTTGCAGCTCATATTGTTTCTGCACGTGCACACGTATCGGTTACCACCATCGAACAATTTAAATCGCTCATTGCTCCAGTGGTAAAGGGAAATCCCAATAAGTATTTGGCTCAAGTTTTCCAGGCCTTAAGAATGGAAGTGAACAACGAAATGGGGGTTTTAGAATCAATGCTCAGTCAGGTCCCTGACGTGCTCAACCCCGGTGGCCGCGTGGCTATCATCACTTTTCACTCGATAGAAGATAGGATGGTAAAAAACTTTTTCCGTCAAGGGAGTTTCATAGAAACCCCTAGTCACCCCTTTTTGCCTGATAACAAAGAGGATGTGTTTAAGGTGATTACAAAAAAGCCAATTACTGCAACCGAAGAGGAGTTAAAAAATAATACAAGAAGTAGAAGCGCCAAATTAAGAATCGCAGAAAAAATTTAAAAGAAAGCCGTGAGCGAACAAACTGTAAATAATTCAAGTAGCAATAAAAATCCGCTGAAAGGATTATTGAATTATCAGTGGATAGCGAATAATATTCCTTTCTTTTTATTTCTATCTGCACTAGCGGTTGCTTATATCGCAAATGGTCATATGGCCGACCGCGCAATTAGAAGAATTAATACCACCACCAAACAATTAAAAGAGTTACAGTTCGAATACAAGACCATCAAGGGTGAAGTGATGTTTAAAAGTGAAGAGAACCAAGTGATAAAGGCCACAGAGCCATTAGGTTTAATAGTTGCCAAGGAATTACCACAAAGATTACAAGTAGAAAAATCTGTTGAACCAACCAAAAAATAACGAGCCAAGTGGATATCAAAAAAGACATATTATGGAGGGTTTATTTAAGCTTCGTTTTTGTTGTGATTGTAGCTATAGCTATTATTGGTAAGGGTTTTTATATTCAACAAGTACAAGGCAAGTACTGGAGAAGCATGAGTGATAGTTTGCACCAACGTATTGCCGATATTGATTCGGAGCGTGGCACCATCTATTCCGAAGATGGTCAAATGTTAAGTACCAGTGTTCCTCAATTTGATATTTACATGGATTTTAGGGTAGAGCCACTCCATGTTAACAACGGTTACTTATTTAGAGAACATATCGATTCCCTTAGTTTCTACATGTCAGATTTGTTTAAAGATCAATCTGCAGATGATTATAAATCAATGTTTGCGCAGGCTTACAAAAATAATGAAGGCTACTTTTTATTAAAAAAGAAAATTTCATTTAGAGAATACCAAAAAATTCAAAACTTCCCACTCTTTAAATTAGGCCGTTATAAAAGTGGCATGATTGCGGTGGAAAAATCAATCCGTTTAAATCCATATAAATCTTTAGCCTACCGTACTATTGGACTGGCACGTGATAACAATAAAGTTGGCTTAGAGTATAGCTACGACAGCGTTTTACGTGGCATTAACGGAAAGCAGTTGGTGCGAACCATTGCAGGTGGCGTAGGTGTTCCATTAGATGCTGATACCTACGAAATTGAACCAGAAAACGGTAAAGATGTAGTAAGTACTATTGATGTGTTTATCCAAGAGGTTGCAGAAAATGCGCTTCAAAAAATGATGATCAAAAATGAAGCAGAGCACGGCACTGCCATTGTGTTAGAAGTTAAAACAGGAAAAGTAAAAGCCATTGCTAATTTAGGTCGCGGACAAGATGGCAACTATTACGAAAATTATAATTACGCAATTTCTCCATCGGAGCCAGGTTCTACATTTAAGCTCGCTACCATGCTTGCTTTATTAGAAGATAAAAAAGTAGGCCTCAACAATATGGTTAATATTACCGGTGGTAGTTGGAGGGTATTTGGCCAAACCGTTTACGATAGTGAAGACCATGGTTATAATGATGTTACTGTCCAGCATTCATTTGAAGTAAGTTCCAATGTTGCCATGGCAAAACTTGCGGTACAACATTATGGCAATAACCCCATGCAATTTATCAACCACCTCAAAAAAATGGGGATGGATAATCCAACCGGTATTGATTTATCTGGAGAAGGTCGCCCACTTATTTATAAGCCAGGTCATAAATTATGGGGACCTACCTCACTTCCATGGATGGCTTTTGGATACAACTTACTTGTAAGCCCTTTACAAACGGCTAACCTATACAATGCAGTAGCCAATAATGGTAAAATGATGAAGCCTTATTTGGTATCAGCCATTAAAGAAGAAGGTGTGTTGTTAAGAGAAATACAACCTAAAGTGATGACCGAAAAAATTTGTAGCGATCAAACTTTAGCTGATTTAAAAACTTGTTTAGAGGGTGTTTGTATACATGGCACTGCAACTACCTTATTTAAAGGTTCTCCCTATAAAGTAGCAGGTAAAACGGGTACAGCACTTATTGCAAATGGTAATAAGGGTTATGCCGATAAAATTTATCAGTCTTCTTTTGCAGGATATTTTCCTGCCGATAATCCGCAGTACACCTGTATCGTAGTGATTAAAAACAAGCCGCATGCGCCTGTGTTCTATGGTGCTGCTGTTGCAGGTCCGGTATTTAAAGAAATTGCAGACCGCTTGTATAGCGCTTCTGTAAAGCAATCGCCTATTGCTAAATCGGCACCAAAGCCTGATAGTAATGTGTACATATACAAAGGGTATAAGCAAGACGTTGCTAGGGTTGCTAAAAAATTAAAACTGCCTTTTGTAGATTCTAGTTTGTTTGTAGACGAGTGGGCAACTATTTCTCATGCGCCTGCCGCTGGTTTATTAAAGAGCAGTAAAGTAGATGCTAAATCTATGCCATCACTTGTGGGCCTTGGTTATAAAGACATGATATATATCTGTGAATCTGCAGGATTAAAAGTATACGCACAAGGCCGTGGAAAAGTAGCAGCACAGTCTATTGTAGCGGGTCAGCCCATTGTTAAAGGTCAACAAATTCAAATCACACTCAACTAATAAACGCCATGCATATTTTACAAGACATTCTATATAAAGTACACTTACTCGAAGTAGTAGGCGTAACAGATATAGCGGTGTCTAGTATTGCGATTGATTCACGCAAAGTAATGAAGGGCACTGCCTTTGTTGCTATTAAAGGTGTGGCGCAGGATGGTCATGATTATATCACAAAAGCGGTTGAACTAGGTGCGAAGGTTATTGTGAGTGAAAATATGCCTGCATTACTTACAGACGGTGTTACTTATATTAAAGTAGCAAATACACAGGAAGCAGTGGCACATATGGCACATCAATTTTATGATGCACCTTCTACAAAAATTAAATTAGTGGGTGTTACGGGTACCAATGGTAAAACCACTATTGCAACTTTATTATTTAAATTATTTTCTTCACTGGGTTATACCTGTGGGCTCGTGTCTACGGTACAAAATCAAATTGGAGATCAAATTATTCCTGCTACGCATACCACGCCTGATGCAGTTAGTTTAAACGAACTGCTAAACACCATGGTAGATGCCGGTTGTAGCCATGTATTTATGGAGTGTAGCAGCCACGCTGTGCACCAGCACCGTATTACAGGCCTTGTATTTACAGGCGCGTTATTTAGCAATATCACACATGATCACCTAGATTATCATAAAACATTTGAAAATTATATCGCTGCTAAAAAAGGATTCTTTGATGCATTACCAGCTACCGCATTTGCTATTACCAATGCAGATGATAAGCGTGGTGACGTGATGCTTCAGAACTCAAAAGCTAAAAAACTTTCTTACGGTTTAAAATCTAGTGCCAATTATAAAGGTAAAATTTTAGAAAATGCACTTACGGGTCTTGTAATGCTTGTGAATGAAATTGAAGTTCATTTTAGATTAATAGGAGAGTTTAACGCGTATAATTTATTGGCCGTTTATGGAGCTGCTGTAAACCTTGGTATAGAAAGTAGTGTAGCACTTACCAATTTGTCTATGCTAGCAGGTGCTGAGGGTAGGTTTGATTATATCATTAGTGGTAAGCAAGTGATTGGCATTATCGATTATGCACACACGCCAGATGCGTTAGAGAATGTGTTAGCAACCATCAAAAAATTACGCAAAGGCTACGAGCAAGTTATTACGGTGGTGGGTTGTGGTGGTGATAGAGATAAAACCAAGCGTCCTATTATGGCTCAAACGGCTTGCGACTTAAGTGACAAGGTTATTTTAACATCTGACAATCCACGTACCGAAGATCCAGCAGCGATTATTGCCGACATGGAAGCAGGATTAAACACTGCCGCTAAAAGAAAATACATTTCAATACTTGATAGAAAAGAAGCGATTAAAGCGGCCGTTGAATTTGCAAAGCCTGAAGATATTGTGTTGGTAGCAGGTAAAGGACACGAAAAATACCAAGACATCAATGGCGTTAAACACCCATTTGATGATAAAGCCATTTTATTAGCATTCTTTAATAATAAAGATTAATAGACCCCTATGTTATATCAATTATTTACATGGCTCAATCAAGAATTTAACCTACCGGGCGCTGGTATGTTCCAATTTTTGACTTTCAGAATTGCGATGGCAGTTTTGTTGTCTTTGATTATTGCAACTGTATTTGGTAAAAAATTAATTGAGTTTTTGCAAAAAAAGCAAATTGGTGAAACCGTTAGAGAGCTTGGTTTGCAGGGCGAGCAGCAGAAAAAAGGTACACCAACCATGGGTGGTATCATTATTTTATTAAGCATATTAATTCCAACCTTATTATTTGCAAACCTCGATAAGGTATATATCCGTTTAATGATTTTATGTACGGTATGGCTTGGTATCATTGGATTTTTAGATGATTACTTTAAAATTAAATCACGTAGAGACGCTCTAAAAAAAGGAGAAGCCTACAAGAAAAAAAATAGTGATGGACTAGCAGGTATCACTAAAATAATTGGTCAAGTAGGTTTAGGTATCATTATTGGCGTATCACTTTATTTTAGTAACGCAGTTACCGTGGAAAGAGAAATAGTTTCTGCTTCTACCGTAAGTACAGGCATCGTGGCCCTTCAAAAAGGAGAGCGACTTGCTAAAGATTCAAATATAATTGTTCGTACAATTAATGGGGTGGAGCGCCGTTACGTAAAAGTTAAAACGCCGATCACTTCTATTCCTTTTGTTAAAAATCATGAGTTTAATTATAGCAAACTTATTAGTTGGATGGGTCCGGGTGCCGAAAAATATACTTGGATTATTTACATTTTTGTAGTGACGTTTATTATTACTGCAGTATCCAATGGTGCTAATATCACAGATGGCTTAGACGGTCTAGCTGCAGGCGTAAGTGCTATTATAGGCATGGCGCTTGGTGTATTTATTTATGTGAGTGGTAACTATGTACTAGCAGATTATTTAAACGTCATGTACATTCCAAATTTGGGTGAGTTATCCATTTTTGTGGGTGCTTTTGTGGGTGCTTGTATTGGATTTTTATGGTACAATGCCTATCCAGCACAGGTATTTATGGGTGATACTGGAAGCCTTGCATTGGGTGGTATCATTGCCTCTTTGGCCATTATTGTTAGAAAAGAATTACTCATTCCTATTTTTTGTGGTGTGTTTTTGATTGAATTATTAAGTGTAATGATTCAGGTAGGTTATTTCAAGTATACCAAGAAAAAATTTGGTGAAGGTAAGCGTGTGTTTTTGATGAGTCCATTACACCATCATTACCAGAAAAAAGGATTCCATGAAAGTAAGATTGCTGTGCGTTTTTGGATTATGACAATTTTATGTGTGGTACTTGCCATTCTTACTTTAAAAATGAGATAAGCATGAAGCATTTTCTAGTAGTACTTGGTAGTGGAGAAAGTGGTGTAGGTGCAGCTATACTAGGAAAACAAAAAGGGTACGATGTATTTGTTTCTGATGGAGGAAACATTGCAGCTCGTTACAAAAAAGAGCTCATTGACAATGGTATCGAATTTGAAGAAGGACAACATAGTGCTGCGCGCATACTAATGGCCACAGAAGTGATGAAAAGTCCAGGGATTCCTGAAAAAAATGAAATGGTGAAAGAGATCAGAGCAAAGGGAATTCCGGTGATTTCTGAAATTGAACTGGCTTTTAGATTTAAAGGGGACAGTAAAATTGTTGCCATCACTGGTAGCAATGGAAAAAGTACTACCACCGCGCTGATGTATCATATCTGCAAAACGGCAGGACTTGATTGTGCGATGGTGGGCAACATTGGATACTCTTTTGCAAAACAAATTGCAGAAGCGCCCAAAGCCCTGTATGTAGCAGAAATAAGTTCTTTTCAATTAGACGATATCAAAACGTTTAGACCCGATGTAAGTGTTTTATTAAACATTACAGAAGATCATCTAGACAGGTATAATTATCAATTTGAAAATTATATCAAAAGCAAATTTAAAATTATTGAAAACCAAACCAATCAAGACTTTTTCATCTACTGTGCAGATGACGATATTATTACGAACCATTTATCCTTACTAACCTTTCACCCTAACCCATTACCATTCTCTATGAAACAAGAAATTAAAAAAGGCGGCTACATCAAAGGCGATCAAATGATGCTTAGAATTCAAGAAGAGCGCGTAAGCATGAGCATTTATGATTTTGCATTAAAGGGTAAACACAATCAATACAATACCATGGCAGCAGGCATTGCAGCAACAACCCTTGGCATCCGCAAGGAAAAAATTAGAGAAGCGGTGAGTAATTTTCATAGCCTCGAGCACCGTATGGAATTTGTAGCGATGGTGCGTGGTATTGAGTTTATCAACGATAGTAAAGCAACCAATGTAAATAGTACCTGGTATGCACTTGAAAGTTTAACCAACCCTACCGTGCTTATTTTAGGTGGTGTAGATAAGGGCAATGATTATACTTTAATTGAGGAGTTGATAACTGATAAAGTAAAAGCGATTGTGTGTATGGGTACCGACAATAAAAAAATTATCGATGCATTTAAGGGTAAGGTAGCGGTGATTGAAGAAACTAATACTGCTTCTGCTGCGGTACTTGCTGCTTTTAAATTGGCTGCAAAAGGCGATACCGTTTTATTAAGTCCTGCTTGTGCAAGTTTTGATTTATTCAAAAATTACGAAGATCGTGGCACACAATTTAAAGACGCTGTAAAAGCATTGTAATCATTTTAGCATAACGCACTGCAAACTATCACATGTCCAATCAAAATTCAGATACTTTATTTTCTCAAATTCCTACTGTCGAGGGGGTAAAAACACAACTTGTTACAAAAACGAGGGGTGATAAATATATCTGGGGTATTGTAGTGTTGCTATCACTCATTTCTATTTTGGTGGTGTATAGTGCTACGGGTTCCCTTGCTTATAAAATGTACAAAGGCAATACCAGTGTGTATTTATTTAAGCAAATTTCTTTTACACTGATTGGGCTAACACTTATTTATTTTTTGCACCGTGTCAATTATTCGGTGTTTTCTAAAGTGGCTACTATCTTATATTTTATTTCGTTGCCACTTCTTGTGTATACTTTATTTTTTGGTGCGCAAATTAATGATGGTAGTAGATGGATTAAGCTTCCCATTATTCAACTCACCATTCAAACCTCCGATTTTGCTAAGCTGGCGCTATTTATGTTCATTTCCCGAACACTTAGTAAAAAACAGGACGTTATTAAAGATTTTAAAAAAGGATTCTTGCCTGTTATTTGGCCAGTACTGGCAACTTGTGCACTGATATTACCAGCCAATTTATCCAATGCATTATTAACGGGTGCCACCTCTTTACTACTAATGTTTATTGGTCGCATTAGTATGAAGCATATTTTATTGGTTATAGGGTTGGCTTTGATTCCAGCTATTATGTTGGTATCAGCGGCTGTTATTACTTATACCGGTAAGCCTAAAGTAGATTATACCATTCCAGTGAGTAAATTGGAAAAAGAAAAAGTTAAAGACAAAAGTATTTTTGTTCGTGTGCAAACATGGATTAGCCGTATTCAAGATTTTATGTACGCCACCGATGCGGAAACACCGTATCAGGTGCAGCAAGCAAAAATTGCGATTGCCAATGGAGGTGTACTTGTTGGATTAGGGCCAGGCAATAGTAGGCAACGAAATTTTTTACCGCAGGCCTACAACGACTTTATTTATTCCATTATTATTGAGGAGTATGGGTTGCTAGGCGGGGCATTTATGATTTTTATTTACCTCGTATTTTTATTTAGATGTATTCGAATATTTAGAAGGTGTCCATTTGCCTTTGGTGCATTTTTAGCAGTGGGGTTAAGTTTTACACTAGTGATTCAAGCGATTGCTAATATGGCCGTAAACGTAAACTTACTTCCTGTAACGGGTGTAACTTTACCGCTTGTGAGTATGGGTGGTAGCTCTTATTTATTTACCTGCTGTGCTATTGGAATTATATTAAGTGTGGCCCGAAACGTAGAGCAAACAGAAGGAAAAATTGTAGATCCATTTGCAACGCCAGTTCCGGTGCCTGCTTCACCTTCAAATGTAACTGCGTAAATGAAAATGAAAGCAATTATAGCAGGTGGTGGTACGGGCGGACATATTTTTCCGGCCATTGCCATTGCAGCCGCACTAGAAAAACAAGTGCCTGGTATTGAGCTTTTATTTGTGGGCGCTGCTGGTAAAATGGAAATGGAAAAAGTGCCTGCTGCAGGTTATAAAATTATAGGACTTACTATTGCAGGTTTTAATAGAAGCAATATTTTCAAAAACATTACACTTCCTTTTAAATTAATCAAAAGCTTTTTTCAAGTTCGAAATATACTTGCTTCATTTAAACCGAGTTTTGTTGTGGGTGTTGGTGGATATTCTACTTTTCCGGTACTTAAAATGGCACAGGCAAAGGGTATTCCTACATTTATTCATGAAGCCAATTCTTTTGCTGGCAAATCCAATCAAATGCTGGCAAAAAATGCAACTGCTATATTTACCGGAACCGGTGGTATGGAAATATTTTTCCCGCCAAACAAATTATTTGTTACCGGTAATCCAGTAAGAGAAAATATTATTACCGCTTCGCACACCCGTGAGGCGGCACATCATTTTTTTGGACTCAATCCAAATAAAAAAACAATTTTAATAGTAGGAGGTAGTTTAGGCGCCAATTCTATCAATGAAGTGATCTATAATAATTTAGATGGTTTTGCCAATATAGATCTGCAACTTGTTTGGCAGACAGGTAAAACAAGCGCTACTAAATATGCAAATGCAGCTACCAATTATAGCAATGTGTGGGTGGGTGCTTTTATAGCAGAAATGGATATGGCTTACGCCGTAGCAGATACAGTGATATCAAGGGCTGGGGCCATGTCTGTAGCCGAAATATGTGTTGCTGCTAAACCCGCTGTTTTTGTGCCTTTTCCATTTGCCGCCGAAGACCATCAAACAGCAAACGCCAATTATTTAGTAACCAATCATGCGGCTTTATTGGTGCCAGATGCACAGGCTGCTGCTACACTATTTAATACAGTTACTAAACTGGCACTTGATACAGCGCAACAACAAACATTTATTAAAAATTTACAACCACTTGCTATTACAAATGCAGCAGAAGTGGTGGTGACTAAAATATTAGAATACGTACATGCATAAATTAGATACCATAAAAAATATTTACTTCATTGGTATTGGAGGCATTGGTATGAGTGCCCTAGCGCGTTATTTTGTAGCCAAAGGATGTGTTGTTAATGGCTACGATAAAACCAAAACTATTTTAACGGAGGCTTTATCGGAGCTGGATATTAACATTCATTACGAAGACAACATAGATTTAATAGATAAAAATGCAAGCGTTGTGGTGTACACACCTGCAATTCCGGCATCACATACTGAGCTTAATTATTTTAGAGATAATGGTTACGAAGTGGTTAAGCGCTCCGATGTTTTAGGATGGATAACAGAAGGTACCGTTAATATTTGTGTAGCAGGTACACACGGAAAAACAACCGTAAGTACCATGATAGCCCATTTGTTGAGGGATTCGGGCTATGGTTGTACCGCATTTTTAGGTGGAATCGCAACAAATTACAATACCAACTTTTGGAGTAGTGATAATAATGTAGTGGTTGTAGAAGCCGATGAGTATGATAGAAGTTTTTTAAAGTTACATCCGTCTGTTGCCGTGATTACCTCCATGGACGCAGATCATTTGGATATTTATAAAACACCAGAAGCTTTTGAAGACGCTTTTGTTAGCTTTTCTGAAAAAGTAAAAGCGGGTGGTTTATTACTTGCAAAAAAAGGACTCGCTCGTGAAGCAAGTTTTGATACATCAAAACTAGTGACCTACAGTTTAAACGGTGAAGGTGCTAGCATTTATGCAAAAGACATTACCGTTGTTAATGGTGCTTATTGTTTTACAGCAGTTGGGCCTGATTGGACTATTGAAGAGATGGTACTAAACATGGGTGGGTTGCACAATATTGAAAATGCAATTGTAGCTATTGCTGTAGCCGTTCACCTAGGTATTGAGCCTGAAAAAATAATAATTGCACTCGCAAATTTTGCAGGTGTTAAAAGAAGGTTTGAATACCTCGTAAAAACAAACGAGCAGGTTTTAATTGATGACTATGCACACCATCCTGCAGAGCTTGCTGCACTCATCAGTGGCGTTCGAAGTTTGTATTCGAATCAAAAATTAACACTTGTATTTCAGCCGCATTTATTTAGCCGAACTCAAGATTTATGTGATGGATTTGCGGATAGTTTAAGCGCCGCCGATGAAGTGGTTTTACTTCCTATTTATCCTGCACGTGAACTACCAATACCAGGTGTTACATCTGAAATGATCATGCATAAAATGACCAATAAAAATGTGGTAATGCTAGAAAAGGAAGCAGTAAGTGACTGGGTAAAACAGCAGCAGCCCAAATTATTAGTGATGGCAGGTGCTGGTGATATTGACGTACTTATTAGAAACATCAAAAAGGATTTATAAAAACAAGACCATGCGAAGCCTACCTTGGAAAAAGATTTTAATGCGAACACTCTGGATCATGCTGGGTGTTGCTACCATGGTGTTTTTTGTAATGGCCTGGCAGGAAAAGGATAAAAAAACGGTTAAAGACATTCAGATTCAAATTGCTGGTGAAGAAACCCAGTTATTTATCAATGAAAGGGACATCAAAGAAATGCTTAAAGCCGGTGGGCATATTATTGGCGCTCCAATCTCTTCACTTAATTTAAGTGCTATCGAAAAAACGGTGGCAGGTAATCCTTGGGTAAAAAAAGCTGAAATTTATTATACCAATAAGCAGGTGTTGCATGTGTTAATTGAAGAGCGCATTCCGGTAGCCCGCATTTTTACACCAGGAGGTGCTTCATTTTACCTAGATTCTACAGGGTATAGGTTGCCACTAAGCGAAAAAGTAGTGGCACGTGTGCCCATGTTTACGGGCTTCCCATCGGATAGACCTATTTTATCTAAACCTGATAGCCAGTTATTAAAAGAAGTAGTTACCCTGGGCAAGTTTTTGCATAACGACTCATTATGGAGTGCGCAAATTGCTCAAGTTGATATTACACCACAGGCCATTTTTGAATTAGTGCCCGTTATTGGCGATCATATTATTACCCTCGGAAAACCTACCGATCTCGAGCAAAAGTTTTTACGCTTACAAACTTTTTACAAGCAAGCTTGGATGCAAAAAGGGGTACGATATTATGAGCGCATTGATATCCGTTACAAAGACCAAGTAGTAGCCATTAAACAGGGTACTGCAAAAGCACAAATAGACTCTGCACAATCGGCCCTTTTAATTCAGGGACTCATGGCCCAGCCTGCATTAGATGCCGCTGCTGCCGCAGATTCGGTGGCCGCAAAAGTTGCCGTTGCACCAGCTCCAAAAGTTGTTGACACTGTGAAACAAAAAGCGAAAGTGAATCCGGTTATTAACATTAACAATAAAACTAAAATAGCTCCGTTAAACAATAAGGCTAAACAGAATTCTAAAACAACGAAAAAAACGAACAACTAAAACACACCGTTATGCATCACAATGAAGCACCGATCATTGTAGGTCTAGACATTGGAACTACTAAGATTGCCGCCATCGCCGGCCGTAAAAATGAGTTTGGAAAATTAGAAATCCTAGGTTTTGGACGCGCCAATTCGAGTGGTGTTCAGCACGGACAGGTTTTAAACATTGACCAAACCATCAAAGCCATTCAGCAGGCTTTAGAAAATTGCTACGAAAGTAACCCCGAGCTAGAAGTGAGTGAAGTGTATGTGGGTATTGCAGGCCATCACATAAAAAGCTTGCAAACACGTGGCGATATTGTTAGACAAGACCCCGACACAGAAATTATGCGTTCGGAAATTGAATTCTTAATCAACAACCAACGTAAAACATTTATTCCTGCAGGCGATCAAATCATTGATGTGATTCCGCAAGATTTCCATGTAGACAATAACCAAAATATTAAAGATCCAGTAGGGTACAACGGTGTTAAAGTAGGTGCCAATTTTCATATCATTACTGGTGATAGAAATGCCATCCGTAACATCAACAGAGCGGTAGAAAGAAGTGGTTTAAGCACCAAAGATTTGGTGTTGCAACCATTAGCTTCTGCAAGTGCTGTAATGAGCGATATTGATATGGAAGCCGGTGTAGCAATCCTCGATATTGGTGGTGGTACTTCAGATTTAGCTGTTTTTAATGATGGTATTTTAAAGCATACGGCGGTGATTCCATTTGGTGGCGAAAATATTACACACGATATCCGTATGGGTCTTGGTGTATTAAAAAGTCAAGCAGAAGCTTTAAAAGTACAATTTGGTAGTGCACTTGCAGATGAGGCACAAGCCAATGCATACATCACGATTCCTGGTTTAAAGGGCATGCCTGCCAAAGAAATTAGTGTTAAAAATTTAGCACAAATTATTCAAGCGCGCATGAGTGAGATTTTAGATTTTGTTACTTATCATATCAAGCAAGTAGGATTAGATACCCGCTTATTAAATGGTGGTATCATTCTAACAGGTGGTGGATCTCAATTAAAGCACCTTATTCAATTAACAGAATATACAACAGGATTAAATGCAAGAATTGGTTTACCAAATGAGCATTTAGCACCCAATCATATAGATGAACTCAAGAAGCCAATGTATGCAACTTGCCTTGGTCTTATCTTAAAAGGTTACGCCGATTATGACATGAAGCACAAAGAGTTTACTGAAACATTTAAACGTGTTGAAGTACCTCGTGCTTTAAAAGCAGTAACGCCAGAAGTAGTGGCAGGGCCAGTTGTAGGCGAAGTTAATCCGGCGCCAGTACCTGGTGGTAATGGTGTTGAGCGTGTTAAATTTTGGGAGAAATTTAAAAACAACCTTATCGATTTATTTAAAGAGGAAGACGAACTCTTAAATAAATAAAAACGCAACTTTTACGATACCCATTTCATTCTAACTTTCTAAACTCGTTTATATGATTCACTTCGATCTTCCTAAACAAAAATCCTCAATCATTAAAGTACTTGGTGTTGGTGGAGGCGGAAGCAACGCAGTTAACTTCATGTTTGATCAAAATATTGAAGGTGTTGATTTTATTATTTGTAACACAGATGCTAAAGCCATTGAGCAAAGTCGCATTCCCAATAAAATTCAGTTAGGCCCACACCTTACACAAGGTTTAGGAGCGGGTGCAAATCCTGAAGTTGGTAAATTAGCCACCGAAGAATCGCTTGAAGAAATCAAGCGCATTTTAGAAGTGAATACCAAGATGGCTTTTATTACTGTTGGTATGGGAGGCGGAACTGGTACGGGTGGTGCCCCTATCATTGCACAAATTTGCAAAGACTTAGGCATTTTAACAGTAGGTATTGTTACAACGCCTTTTGGATTTGAAGGTCCACGTCGTTTACAACAAGCACAAGAAGGTATTGAGCAGTTAAAGCCGCACGTAGATACACTTCTAGTAATTAGCAACGATAAATTACGTATGCAATACGGCAATTTAAAAATGAAAGAAGCATTTGGTAAAGCAGATAATGTATTAGCAACTGCTGCTAAATGTATCACCGATATTATTAATAGTAGAGGTCATATTATTGTAGACTTTGCAGACGTTTGCACCGTGATGAAAAATGGTGGTGTTGCCATTTTAGGTAAAGCGGAAGTTGAAGGTGAAAACAGAGCACAACTTGCAATCGAAGAAGCCATTGCATCTCCACTTTTAAATGATAGCGATATCAAAGGTGCAAAATGGATTTTAATTAATATCAATAGTGCCGAAGGTGATCATGAATGCACCATGGATGAATTAGAAATTATTAATAACCACCTACGCATGCAAGCCGGAGAAGATACGGATGTAATTGTGGGCATGGGTTACGATAATACTTTGGATAAAAAAATTGGTATCACACTTGTTGCAACAGGATTCGAACATAAAGATCCATTTGCAAAAGGTCCTGTAAATACAAAAGCAGTACCTCAAGAAGAAAAAATTGTAATGACATTGCAAACTGAGCAACCTGTTCAGGCTCCTGTGATTACTTTTGTTGAACCAGAACCAGTTGTTGAACCAGAACCTGTTGCAGAACCAGTTCTTGCACCTGTTTTTGAACTTCCTACGATGCAAGCACTTGTGCAACAATCTTTACCGCTTGAGCAAAACGACCCATTCATGATGCGTCCAACATTTAAAGCACCTGTTGTTGAAGAAGAAGTTTATATCGCGCCAGTTGTTGATTATGTTGCTCCACAAGAAATTGTCGAGCCTGTTGTTGAAGAGCGTTTTGTACTTCAATTTGAATTAAGCCCAGAAATTACAGAAGAAGTTGAACTACCAGTAATAGAAGCAGAACCAGAAATTGTTGTTCTGCCTGTTACTCCATCAGAAGCTTTACTCAAGTTTACAGTAAACGATGCGCCAAAAGCATCTCCAGCAAGTACATCTGCATTTACGGGTACTATTTTAAATAAGCCTACTAATATTTATGCAGAAGAAACGGTAGCAGCAGCACCGGTAGTACATGTGCAAGAAACTGCGCCGCAAGAAACTGCACCGCAAGAAGTTGTTGTACCCGTTGCTCCAATTGCAGTAGGTATTGCATCATCTGTTGCCTACATCGCTCCAAATCCAATGACAGCGCAGCCTGCAGCTACAGCCCCTGTGCAACAATCTTACAGAACTTCATTTGGTGAGTCGTTAAATGAATTAGAAGAAGATGCGGAGTTAGGACTTTGTGATATGGAATTAATTGAAAAACCTGAAACGCCTTCTTATAGTCAGGCCACCAATATGGCAGCACCTGCTTCTTTTATTGATGACTCTATGTTTGATGATGCAGAAGAGCAAAAACGCAGAGCAGCAGAGCGTATCCAAAAATTACGCAACCTTTCATTTAATATGAGTGGCGGTGGTGCAGAATCTGGAAGCGAATTTGACAACGTGCCTGCTTATGTAAGAAGAAACATGGAACTTTTTGGTAGCACCCTTACTACGGTAGAAGATTTTTATAGTAAGTACACCGTAGGTAAAGACGAAAAAGATCAAACACAAATATCAACGCTGAATACCTTTTTACACGGTAAGAAGCCCGATTAATAGCATTTAACTTTGTTTTAGCCAGGTGATTTTAGTTTTAGATCCCAACCTTTTGGTTGGGATCTTTGTTTATATACTATTAAGCTTAATTTACACATATGGCACGCGTATTAATAACAGGAGGAACTGGACTTGTAGGAACGGAAGTTAAAAATTTACTCTTACAAAAAGGGTACGAAGTTGTTTTACTTACAAGGTCTACTGTGTCTGACAAGGGCTATGCCCACTGGGATATTAATGCCGGCACGATTGATACTACTGCCATTGCAGAAGCTGATTATATCATTCATTTAGCGGGCGCTGGCGTTGCCGATAAGCGCTGGAGTGAAGCACGCAAGCAAGAAATTTTAGACAGCCGCACAAAAAGTAGTGCACTACTTGTAAAAGCTTTAGATGAGACCCCCAATAAAGTAAAAGCAGTTATTAGTGCATCGGCCATTGGTTGGTACGGCCCTGATAACAATAATGGAGATAATAATTTAGTAGCGCAAGGTTTTGTAGAAACAGATCCTTCTTACCCCGATTTTTTAGGAACTACATGTGCTGCATGGGAAGCATCAATTGCACCTGTTACTGCAAATATAAATGGTTTACAAAAAAGGTTGGTTTGCCTTCGCACAGGTATTGTTTTAAGTAAACAGGGGGGTGCTTTAAAAGAATTTTTAAAACCATTAGCCGTAAGAATGGCTGCAGTGTTAGGTAACGGTCAACAAATGATTAGCTGGATTGACGTTAGAGATTTGGCAAAAATGTTTGTGTATGCCATCGAACATGAAAATATGAGTGGCAGCTACAATGCAGTGGCACCAAGCCCTGTAAGCAATAAAACCCTAACAAAAACCCTTGCTAGTGTACTTTACGGTAAGTTTTATATTACCACCTACGTGCCTAGTTTTGTGTTAAAAATAATGCTTGGTGAAATGAGTATCGAAGTGCTAAAAAGCACCACCGTATCGGCGCAAAAAATACAAGACGCCGGTTTTGTATTTGACTATCCTGAAATATCAAAAAGTTTATCGACCCTTGATTTATAAATCTTTTTTGCGGTGCATGAAAAAGCAAAAAGCCCAAATAGCTGTTGTAAGTAAAAGTGATAATGCTATTTGTGAAGGCACTTCCGATAAAGACTTTTCGTAAGCTGCTTTTAAATCTTTACCAAACCTACCTATAAACGCAGGAGCAACAATCATTCGGTCCGAAATCTCAAAGGGTAAATACCTACCTATATCGCCACCAATTTTTGCAGCTTTTACTTTTAAATAGCCAGTAGCAATATTTTCTACAATGAGGTAATAAAACAAAAAAATACCGAGTGCGATAAATGCTTTTTTAATAAGATAGCCCAGTAAAAATGCAATAGAAAGCTGCGCAAAGGTTTGCAAGAAAAAAAGCCCAATATAATAAGATTGATCCCATATTTTACTGGTATCAAATGTGCTAGCATAGATGCTAAACCCAATTGCAACAAGGGTATAGAGGATGGTGGTAATACTACTTACAATAAGTACATCCATTAATTTACTCGTCATAAATTGACGCCTAGTCCAGCCATCAATGACATTTTGCCTTTGTGTTTTGTACTGGTACTCATTGGTTACCAGCATAATTACAAGTATGGAAGGTAGGATTACAAAAAACGATGAAATGTATGCTACTGTATGCCAGGTTTCAGGAAACGCAAAGGGGTTACCTAATAACATTTTAGCCAGCATGTCGGTACCTTTTTGTGTTGTAATGTTTAGGTACACATTATAAAACATGAGGTTGGCAGCGGGGTAGGTAAGCAGCACTATAATAAGCATGGCCCAAAAGGCAGGATACTTTTTTATTTTAAGCCATTCTATTTGAAGTAATGAAAACATATCGTTGGCGTTAGTCGTTGGTTAATTCAAAAAATTTAGTTTCTAAACTTTTCTTTTTGAGTTGTAATTGTTGCAGGGTAATACCTTTATCAAAACAGTATTTATTTATATGGTCTAGTTGCGCCGTACCTACTGGGTAAAATAGCTGTAAACAATTATCGTGTTTTTTTACTTTGGTAAAACCACCCATATGTTGCACCATACTTTCCAGTGCATCATTGTTAGCAGCTGCAATTTCTACAATATCTTCTTGTGCGAGTACTTCATCCACAGGGCCTGCCGTTAGTAGGTTTCCTTTTTTTAATATGGCCACATGGGTACAAACCTTTTCTACTTCGTCTAGTAAATGGCTAGCCATAATAATGGTTTTACCAGATGCTGCTAACGATTTTATGAGCTCTCTAATTTCGGCGATGCCTACCGGATCTAATCCATTGGTAGGCTCATCAAATACAAGTACGTTTGGATTTCCAAGTAAAGCTGCTCCAATGGCAAGGCGCTGTTTCATACCTAAACTGTAACTGCTAAACTTACTGTTTTTGCGCTCATATAATTTTACAATGCGTAACACTTCATCAATATCTGTGCTACCACCTCTACCACTAATGGCTTGTGTAATTTTTAAATTATCAACTGCAGATAAGTAATGGTAAAAATTTGGCGTTTCTAGTAAAGAGCCAATTTGTTTTCTGTAATTGGTTTGTGGCGAATTGCCAAACCAACTAAACTTGCCTGTATCGGCGTGTAGTACATCTAAAATAATACTAAGTAGTGTGGTTTTACCACTGCCGTTAGGCCCTAGTATACCAAACACAGCACCAGCAGGTACTTCAAAACTCACACCATCAAGTGCTGTAAGTTTACCGTAGTTTTTTGAAACACCGGTAATCGTTAAAATAGGATGCATAGAAAAAATTAATTTCTGATGGGTCTACCGCTTTTTAAAACACTTTGAATACGTTCTAGTGTTTTTTTCTCGGCGCATAAACTTAAAAAAGCTTCACGCTCTAAATCTAGCAAATATTGTTCAGATACCAGGCTTTGTTCACTAAGGTCGCCTCCGCACATCACATACGCTAGCTTTTTTGCAACAACTGCATCATGTGCGGTTGCATAGCCTGCTTTTTGCATGCCATTAATACCTGCAAGAAGTGCGCCTAGCGCAGATCTTCCAAGTACTTTTACATCTTTGCGTACAGTAGGCATGGTATAACCTTGTGCATGTAAATCCATCACCGCCGATTTTGCTGTTGCAATCCGACGACCCATATTCATAACAATATGATCCTGTCCTTTTCTTAAAACGCCCATATCAAAAGCTTCTGCCGCTGATGTTGCTACTTTCGCTGTTGCGATAGATAAGAATCTATTTTTTAGTGTAATGGTTTCTGGTTCTTCGTCGTGCATCTCATCACCGGCGCGTAACACAAATTCTTTGGTGCCACCACCGCCCGGAATAAGTCCCACGCCAAGTTCTACAAGTCCAATATAGGTTTCTGCGGCAGCGCAAACAACGTCGGCATGAAGGCTCATTTCGCAGGCGCCACCAAGCGTTAGCGCGTGTGGCGCAACAGCTACCGGTATGCTAGAATAACGCACACGCATCATGGTGTTTTGAAACATTCTGATGGCCATATCTAACTCATCATATTCCTGCTCAATAGCAAGCATAAATATCATACCCACGTTAGCACCCGCACTAAAGTTGGGGCCTTCGTTAGCTATCACTAGTCCATTAAATTTTTCTTCAGATAAAGTAATGGCTTTATTAAGTCCTTCGAGTACTTCGCCGCCAATGCTATTCATTTTTGAATTCCACTCAAAGCCTGCGATACCATCACCAATATCATATAAACGGCAAGCACTATTTTTCCATACTAGTTTGTCTGCTTTATTTTTTAATACCAAAAACGCATCACCACCCGGAAGTGCTTTGTAAGCACCCGATGTTACATCGTAACACAATTTTTTTCCGTTTTCTACTTTGTAAAAACTAGTAATTCCATTTGCTAGCATGGTGTCTACCCATGGCGCAACGGCGTGCCCAGCGGCTTTCATGGCTGCTACTGTTTTTGCAACACCAAGGGTGTCCCAACTTTCAAAGGCACCAATTTCCCAACCAAAACCAGCCATCATAGCGTCATCTACACGGTAGAGTTCGTCACTAATTTCTGGAATGCGGTGTGAAATATAAGAGAACAAACCATAATGAAATGCTTTATAAAAATCGCCGGCTTTATCTGGAGACGCTTGTAATAATTGAAGTCTTTGTTTAAGATCTTCGATAGGTTTAGCAGCTTCTAGGCTCGCAAATTTTGGTTTATTGCGCGCACCGTATTCGAGGGTTTGTAAATTCAGGGTTAAAATTTCTTTGCCTGCTTCCGATTTTATTTTCTTAAAAAATCCTTGACCTGTTTTATCGCCAAGCCAATTGTTTGCAAGCATTTTTTCTAGCCAACTAGGAATATTAAAAATAGCACGCGCCTCGTCGTTAGGGCAGTTGTCTGCAACACCTTTGGCAACTTTTACAAGGGTATCAATACCTACAATATCAGCGGTTCTAAATGTTGCCGATTTTGGTCTTCCAATAATAGGTCCAGTAAGTGCTTCGATTTCATCAATGCTTAAACCTAATTTTTCCATGCTATTAAAAATGAGCATGATGCTAAAAACCCCAATACGGTTGGCGATAAAGGCAGGTGTATCTTTACAATGCACCGTTGTTTTGCCTAAAAAAACGTCTCCGTATTCCATTAAAAAATCTACTATATCAGGGCTTGTATGTGGTGTAGGAATAATTTCTAATAAACGCAGGTAGCGTGGTGGATTAAAAAAGTGGGAACCACAAAAATGTTTTTTAAAATCTTCAGATCTTCCTTCTGCCATTAAATGTATTGGAATACCAGAAGTGTTAGAGGTAATAAGTGTACCTGGTTTTCTGTACTTTTCAATTTTTTCGTACATCATTTGTTTGATGTCGAGCCTTTCTATTACTACTTCAATGATCCAATCTACAGCCGCTATTTCTTGTAAGTTATCGTCAAAATTTCCAGTCGTAATTTTTTTAGCCGTCGCTTTTGTATAAACAGGAGAGGGATTACTTTTTAATGCGGCTTGTAAAGCATCGTTCACGAGTTTGTTGCGCTCTGCTGGTTTGGTACTTTCTGTGGCTTCTTTTGGAACCATATCAAGTAGTAAAACATTGACACCAATACCTGCAAAATGACATGCAATACGGGAGCCCATTACACCGCTTCCTAAAATGGCAACTTTTTTAATACTACGCTTCATAAAAATGCTTTGCGTAAAATTAGTTAGTTATGCAACTATTTTAATCAAGGGGGCTAATTATTTTTTCAACATACCGGTAATTTGGGCCTTGGTGGAGGATATTTACCTTTTAACCATTTTCGACCTAAATTGCCCCTCAATCTGTTATTTTTGTATTGTATGGAAGTTACCCCTCAATTAATTGACCAATTAGCCCATTTATCTAGGCTTTATTTTACCGATGAAGAAAAGGCCTCGGTTCAGCAAGACCTGCAAAAAATGGTGGCTTTTGTGGAGCAGTTAAACGTAGTGGATACGACAGGCGTGGAACCATTACTTCATATGGGCGGCAGGGTTAATGTTTTTAGAGAAGACGAAGTAAATCAAACCATCACAAGAGAAGAAGCGCTTTCCAATGCACCCGGCGCAAGCGATCAATATTTTAGAGTACCAACGGTGATAAAAAAATAAACAACCTATGTCTGAAGCGATTATTAAGTTAGAGGGAATACAAAAAGATTACTACATGGGTAGTCAGGCTATTACCGTTTTAAAAGGTATTACGCTTGATATTTTTAAAAATGAATACGTAGCCCTAATGGGTCCGTCGGGTAGTGGTAAATCTACCCTCATGAACATACTAGGTTGTTTGGATTCTCCAACAGGCGGCAAATATATTTTGAATGGCAAAGACGTTAGTAAAATGCCTGACGATGATTTAGCTGAAGTGCGTAATTCTGAAATCGGATTTGTATTCCAACAATTTAATTTGTTACCCCGTTTATCTGCCGCAGAAAACGTAGCACTTCCATTAATTTATGCAGGCGTAACTAAAAAAGTACGTATCGAAAGAGCGCTTGAAGCACTTGATAAAGTAGGCCTTGCCGATCGTAGCCACCATAAATCAAATGAGTTAAGTGGAGGTCAAATTCAGCGTGTAGCTATTGCCCGTGCCCTAGTAAACAATCCAGCCATTTTGTTAGCCGATGAACCTACCGGTAACCTAGATTCTAAAACTTCGGTGGAAGTGATGGAAATATTTGGAAAAATTAGAGCGGCAGGTAATACCGTTATTCTTGTAACCCACGAAGAAGACATTGCTGCTTACGCTCACCGCGTGGTCCGCTTACGCGATGGTATGGTAGAAACAGATATTACGAAATAATCCCTTCCATTTTGAACTTTTAGGTTTTTTGTTTGTTAACGAAACAAAGACAGTACTAGCGCCATGGCCCAAAAGATATATACCAAAACAGGAGATCTAGGTTTAACCTCATTAATAGGAGGTACTAAAGTGCCTAAAAGCAATTTAAGAATTGAAACTTACGGAACGGTAGATGAACTGAACTCATACATTGGACTCGTGTCTGATATGTTTGCGCACGACCATACCCGCATTTTATTAAAAGAAGCGCAAGACCGTTTGTTTACGGTTGGATCTTCACTTGCTTGTGATCCAGACAAAGAGCCGCTCATGAAAATTCCTGATTTAAAAGAAGAAGATATTACTTTATTGGAGCGTGAAATAGATGCCATGAATGAAGTACTAGTTCCTATGAAATCATTTATTATTCCGGGTGGTGATGTTGCGGTTTCTCATGCGCACGTTGCTAGATGTATTTGCAGAAGAGCAGAAAGAGGTTGCGTTAATCTTCTCGAAAATGAATTATTTGTAGACCCTCTAGTTATCAAATACCTGAACCGTTTATCGGATTATTTATTTACGCTAGCCCGCTTTATTTCGCTCACCAATGGTGCGCAGGAACTAGCCTGGAAGCCACGCGTATAAGTTTCTTACAATTTTAAATTTTATTGCGCTTCTACAATGTGTCCGTCTTTCATGTGTACCACACGATCACTCATTTTTGCGAGCGCTTCATTGTGCGTTACAATTAAAAATGTTTGACCCATTGTTTTTTGTAAATGCAAAAACAGTTCGTGTAACTCTTGTGCATGTTTGCTATCTAAATTTCCGGTAGGCTCGTCTGCAAAAACAATATCCGGATTGTTAATGAGCGCTCTTGCTACAGCAACTCTTTGTTGTTCTCCACCTGATAGTTCCGATGGCTTGTGTGAAGCCCTGTCTTCTAGTCCTAGTATTTTTAAAAGTTCAAGTGCCCTTACTTCTAATTCATTTTTATTGGTGCCCGCAATCCATCCTGGAATACATACATTTTCAAGTGCTGTAAACTCCGGTAACAAATGATGAAATTGAAAAACAAAACCAATATGTTTGTTTCTAAATTTTGCGAGTTCCTTTTCTTTTAAGGTATCTATGCGCTGGTTGTTGATCCAAATTTCGCCCGAATTGGCCCTGTCTAAACTGCCTAAAATATGGAGCAAAGTGCTTTTTCCGGCCCCCGATGAGCCCACAATACTTACGATTTCCCCCTTATTAACAAAAATATCTACGCCTTTTAGCACCGACAGGTCGTTGTAATTACGGGTAATATTAGTTGCTTTGAGCATGGATATGAGTGTGTTATACAGGTTTAAAGGCCTTAATGATGTTACAAACCTACATTAGTGCGGGTTAAATTTAGCGAATATTAATAATTTGTTTACACCTGGTGGGCAACTCCAATTTGGTTATTTGAAAGATACGGCTACATTTGCAAAAATATTAAACACTGCATTATGTTTTGGACTTTAGAATTAGCAAGTTATTTAGAAGAGGCTCCTTGGCCTGCTACTAAGGACGAATTGATCGATTATTCTATTCGTAGCGGTGCGCCTATCGAGGTCGTTGAAAACCTTCAAGAACTAGAAGAAGAAGGTGATGTATTTGAAAGTATCGAAGACATTTGGCCAGACTATCCTAGCCAAGATGACTTCATGTTTAACGAAGACGAATACTAGAACGTAGCACATGATACTTGATGAGCTTACGCAACTAAATAAATATGTAAAGGTCCACCCCAGATTTGAGGTGGCCTTTGCTTATATATTAGATACCAATTTTGATCAGGTGCCAGAAGGCAAGTATGAAGTAGATGGAAAAAATATTCTTGCCATTATTGCAGATGGGCCTGGTGTTCCAATTTTAGAATCTTGTGCCAATTTTGAATGTCACAATACCTACATTGATATTCAAGTTTGTTTGAGTGGCATCGAAACAGTAGGATGGAAATCACGCAGCACTTGTTTAGATCCAAGGGGCGAATACGATGCAAAAAGCGATGTCTTATTTTTTGAAGACGCGCCCGATCATTTCTTTAAATTACACGCTGGTCAGTTTGGAATATACTTTCCAGACGACGTACATGCACCCATGATCGGTGAAGGAAAAATCAGAAAACTAATTTTGAAAGTTAAAGTAGCTTAACTAGCTTTTCTTAAACGTGAGTTTAAAATAAAGCAGTACAAGTGACAATAGCATTACAATGGCGTTTGCCGCTATAACCGGCCCGCTGCCCGTGCTAATGCCATAGTACAGCCATATAATGGTGCTTAGTACTACAATGAGTATCATATAAATACTTAAATCACCTACACTCTTTGTTTTATAAGCCTGCCATACTTGTGGCATAAAAGTAATAGCACTTAAAAAGGCACCGATATATCCAATAAGTTCGTTCATAAGTTTTGTTTGTGCTGTGTCTTTCGAATTGTGTGTTGCGAATTATTCTTGGATTCCTAATTTTTGCATCACTTCGTTGCTTACCCCTGTCATTGAAAAACCACCATCGTGGAATAGGTTTTGCATGGTAACCATACGTGTAAGATCAGAAAATAAAGTAACACAGTAGTTGGCACAATCCTCTGCGGTGGCGTTACCTAATGGTGCAATCGCATTTGAATAATCGTAAAAATCACCAAAGCCTTTGATACCTGTACCTGCAGTTGTTTTAGTTGCCGATTGAGAAACCGTGTTGATACGTACCTTTTTTTCTAAACCATAATGGTAACCAAAACTACGCGCGATAGATTCAAGCATTGCTTTAATATCCGCCATATCGGTATAAAAAGGGAAGGTTCTTTGTGCAGCCATATAAGAAAGCGCAACAACACTACCCCACTCATTAATCGCATCTAATTTTTTAGCTACCGATAACATTTTGTGAAATGACATGGCAGAAACGTCGATGCCTTTCATAAAGTAATCGTAGTTAGACTCGGTGTATGGAACATTTTTTCTGATGTTCACACTCATACCAATAGAGTGTAGTACAAAATCTATTTTACCCCCTAGTATTTCTTGCGACTCGGTAAATAATTTGGTAAGGTCTTCGATACTGGTAGCGTCGGCAGGGATAATTTTTGAATTAGTAGCTTCTGCTAATTTATTGATCTCACCCATACGCATCGCGATAGGGGCGTTGGTTAATACAAATGTGGCGCCTTCTTCGTGTGCTTTTTCGGCGACTTTCCAGGCAATCGAATTGGCGTCTAGTGCACCTGTGATAATTCCTCTTTTTCCTTTTAATAAGTTGTAAGCCATAGTTTGTTGTTTACGTATCGTAAAAGTAAATAAAATAGATTAAACGACCCTTATTCTTCCACCATTTCTGTAGCGGTAGCAATAGCAGCTGTTGTAGGCTTCTCGCCACTAAGCATTTGAGCAATGGCGTTAATGCGCTCATTTTTACTTAGGCGTTTGATATGTGTAGCAATACTATTTTCTTTAGCCTGCTTGTACACAAAGAAGTGTGCGTTTGCTTTACCTGCAATTTGCGGTTGGTGTGTAATACAAATAATTTGACGACTCGCTGCAAGACCCTGCATAATAATACCTACTTGCTTGGCCGCTTCACCAGAAATGCCCGTGTCTATTTCATCAAAAATAAGCGTAGGTAAATTAACCGATGTGGCCACTAATGATTTGATGCAAAGCATGAGTCTACTTAATTCACCACCACTCGCTACTTTTTTAATAGACTCGTATTTGCCACTTTTGTTGGCGTCAAATAAAAACTCAATTTGATCGGTACCGCTGGCGTTTAGGTTTGCGTTTGTAATGCTTACTTGTATACTTGCATTGGGCATACCTACTTGTGCCAGTAATGTGTTTACTGCTTTTTGTAAAGGAGCCGCCTGTGTTTTACGCGCCGCAGAAATTTTTGTTGCAATATCTGTAGCTGCTGCAAGTGTTTCTTTTTCCTGTTTACTATGCGCTGCAATAGCGTCATCAATATTTTGAACCGCTAATAATTTTTCGGCTAAAGAGCCCCATATTTCTAATAGCTCCTGTGTTGTAGTAACGCTATGTTTTTTTAAGAGCTTAAAACCTGCAGCCATGCGCTCATTAATAGTATGTAGTCTTTCTTCGTTGGTAGAAATGGTATTTTCTAGACGCGAAAGTTCTGAGGCAATGTCTTGTAACTCTATATGGGTAACTTGTAATCGGTTGATGAGTTCCGAAACCCCCTCATGTACGCTGGTAAAGGGTTGTAGCTGTTGCAACATTTGCTTAACCACGCTTACCACCGGTGTTTCGGCGTAGGCGAGGGCATGACTGGTACCAGCGAGTGCCGTTTTAATGCCTTCGGCGTTGTTTAAAAGCACCAGTTCCTGCTCCATTAGTTCCAGTTCGTTGGTTTGAAGTTGAAACTCTTCAAACTCGTCTAGTAAAAACTGATTGTAATCGGCTTCTTTTGTAAACGCTTCTTTTTGTGCGAGTAGTGCTGCTAATTTTTTTTGTGCAGTTAAATATGCTTGGTAACTATTTGTAAAAGATTGTAATAAATTTTCGTTGCCTGCAAGTGCATCAATTACCGTGCGCTGAAAATCAGTACTACCCAGTTCGAGTGTATCAAATTGTTGGTGCAGGTCTACGAGTAACGACGCCACACCACGCAGTGTTTGTAAACTTGCCGGTGTGTCATTAATAAAAGCACGCGATTTTCCAGTTGGTGCAATTTCTCTACGCAGTACTAGTTCCGACTGATCGGTGTCCATGTCTTCTTCTAGTGATTGTAAATAAGTAGCAACGGCTTTGTTGTTGGCAATAGAAAAACTGCCTTCAATAAAACATTTTTTTTCTTTGCTCACAAGACTGCTGCTATCGGCGCGCTCTCCTAAAATTAAACTAAGTGCGCCCATCAAAATACTTTTACCCGCACCCGTTTCGCCGGTAATAATATTGAGCTTATCAGAGAAATCAATTTCGATTTCATCAATGATCGCATAGTTTTTTATGTGGAGCTTTGTAAGCATAGTTCTAATCTGCTGCAATTTAGGTAAAACAAACTATTTGCAGCGCGCAATACCCGCTTTGGCACGCTGGTCCAACGAGTTTTTGTAACTATGTTCTTCCATGGCTAAACACTGCTCGTAAAACAAGATGGCTTCCTTTTTTTGACCGCGCTTTTCAACTATTTGGCCTGCTTGCAGCGCTGCTCTTGCCGCAAAGTAAGCCGTTTGGTTGGCGCCTAGTTTAATGGTTTCTTTATAAAAAGAGATGGCTTCCTGTTCTTTACCGAGGTCTTCATAAATGCGGCCAATACGGTATACATATTCTAGTTTATCTGCGGGGCTCGTAAATACTTGTTGTTTGCCTTGCAATAAAGCTAGTGCGTCTTTGGTGTAACCACCATCAGTTAACAGTCTTGCCTTAAGTAGCAGGGGGTTAGGCCAAACACCCAACTTGGCTTCTTTTAATGCTTGTTTGTCTGCGTCCGTGTCTGTGCCGCCGCGCAAAAAAATTTGCTTGCGCGCCGCCTCGGCGGCGCGCATATCGCCCTTCAAAAAATTTGCCCAGCTCAGTTTTTGAAGCGCATCTTTAATGTAAAAATTGCCTTTAAATTGTTCGGTGTATTTGGTCAATAGCGGCGTGGCACCGTCCAAGTCTAATTGATAGAGTTTGGCGCAGCCCAGTTCAAAATCCCAAAAGGGTAGTGCTAAATAATCGGCACTTTTATTTCTGTTTTCGATAATGCTTTTGGTGGTGGTACTTGCTTTGTGGTTTAAGGCTAAGTTAGCCGCGGTCCAGGCATGCAAATGATTGTTTACGAGGTCTAGTTTTTTATTTTGTATAAATGCGAGTGCTGCATCTTTTTCATTTTGTAAATGAAAAAGGAGGTACGGATAAATAAAATGTGATTCGGGGCTAAATAGTTTGGCCCAAACATCAGTGCCATTTGCAAAATTAGCAACCATTTTCATGCCTTCTTTTTGTGATCCACGCATGCCTAGTAAACTGGTTAACCACTGATAGCCTTTTGGCACCGTGCCTACAATCCCTTGGAGTGCGCCGTAGAGTAAGTCGTCACCGGTAAAAGCTGGAAACTTTTTATGATTTTCCGCTGTAAGCAGGTAGGACCTTCTAATATCCCATCCAGCGTCCCAGAAGTGCCCAAATTTCAACGATACCATGGCCCGGTGGATGTATACGTTGCTCAAACAGTAATTGTACAGCGCCGTATTTTTAGGCCCTTCTTCAAGCGCTTTGATGTTTCGTTCGAAATTTTTAAACCGAACCGTATAATCGGCTGGATCTTCTAGTAAAAACAGCACATAAAAATCGGTGTAGGCGTCTAGTAAAACAGGTACTAAATTTTGCGGATTTTGCTCCTTTGCTTTTGCAATAAGCGCAGTAGCCGGAGCAATTTTTAATTTATTAACTTCTTGGTAAGCCTGAATGCAAGTGGCATTAAAATCATACACTTTTTGAGCGCAAACATTGTTCGAAAAAAACAACCCCGAAAAAAACACAACCCACAAAAGTAGGCCCCTAAATAATATATGTGCGCTGCGCTGTTTCATGTCTTTTACAATATACCAAAAATAAGAAAGGGTAGCTGTTGTAGCTACCCTTTCTTCAAATATTATTACCTGTTACGGATTATTTTTTGTCTGAACCATCAAGGTTAGCGTCTACTAAAATACGACCGCAGTTTTCACATACGATGATTTTTTTGTGTAAACGAATTTCTGATTGACGTTGAGGCGGAATAGAATTAAAGCAACCACCACATGCATCTCTGTCAACAGCAACAACGGCTAAACCATTGCGGTAGCTGTTACGGATACGGTCGTAGCTATACATTAAACGCTCGTCAATATGACCACGCGCATCTGCACTGTTTTTATTTAATCCTGTTTCTTCTTTTTCTGTATCAGCGATGATTTTTTCTAACTCACTTTTTTTGTGGTTCAAAACGCCTTCTTTAGAAGCTACTGCTTTTTTAGCAAGGTCTAATGCCTTGATTTTTTCAGTTAATTCTTCGTTGGCATCTCTAATGTGTTTTTCACACAATTTGATTTCAAGTTGCTGGTCTTCAATTTCTTTATTGATCGCTTCAAACTCACGGTTATTTTTTACGTTCTCGCTTTGCTTTTCGTATTTAGCAATTAGCGCTTCGCTATCTTTCACCATCGATTTTTTTCCTTCGATGAATTCAGAAATACCGTTGATTTCTTCTTCGATACGCGTTTGACGTGCATTTAAACCAGTGATCTCATCTTCAAGGTCACTTACTTCCATTGGAAGCTCGCCTTTTAGAACTTGAATTTCATCTAGCTTACTATCTATCTTCTGAAGTTGAAGAAGGTTTTTTAATTTGTCTTCTACAGAGAAATCTTTAACTGATGCCATACTATAGGATTCTTTTGAAGTTTAATATTTGTGGAACCGGGTCCTGCGCCTTAAATGAAATACCCAACCGGATTGGTTTTTGTATCTGATTTGAGGACGGCAAAGGTAGGGAATTTAGGTTGTAAAAGTTCAACTAAAAGCTCCACCGTGTATTGTTCGCTCTCAAAGTGCCCAATATCGGCCAGTAAAAGCTGATCGTTGGCATCAAAATAGTCGTGGTATTTGAGGTCAGAAGTGACAAAAGCGTCTACCCCCATTTCTAGCGCTTTTTGGGTCAAAAAGGCACCAGAACCACCACAAATGGCAATTTTTTGTAGTTTTTTGCCTAAAAATGGGCTATGTTTAATAGTAGAAATTTTAAATATATGAGCCAAATTTCGTAAAAAATCGGCCTCTGTTAAGGGCGCTGATAATTGCCCAATCATTCCCGCGCCAATGCCCGGTCCAGCACCTGGTTTAGGGTCCAAAATTTGAACCTGGTCCAGCCCTATTTTTTGGGCTATTTTACCGTTAACCCCATCAATCACATTGTCGAGGTTGGTATGAATGGCATAAATGGCAATATCATGCTTAATGGCAGCGATAACCGCCTTTTCTATATAAGAAGTGCCGTTTATTTTTTTAAGACCACTAAATACGATGGGGTGGTGCGCTACTACAAGGTTGCATCCTTTCGCTACCGCTTCAAGAATTACCGCTTCTGTGGCGTCTAGGGTGCAAAGCACGCCGGTGCAAGTCATGCCTGTGGTTCCGGTGAGTAAACCGCAGTTGTCGTAAGCTTCCTGTAGGTGAAGAGGTGCTATATTTTCTATGTGGTCAACTATTTCTTTTACTTGCATGTTTGTTATTTGGATTCCGCTAAATTACCTTCATTCTATAATTAATCCTATGTCTGCAACCGATTTTCTTTTTTTAGATGGTCATTTAATGCGTCAAGATAAGGCCAACCTATCGGTTAACAACCGTTCTTTTAGGTATGGTGATGGTTGTTTTGAAACCATTCGGGTCGTGAACAGACAAATTAAACTGGCGTCCCTTCATTTTGAAAGACTTTTTACAAGTATCGACGCGTTAAAATTTAACAAGCCTTCTTATATGAACGCGGAGTGGCTTCAAAAAAATATATTAGAAGTGGTAGATAAAAATGGCCACCAAAAATTAGCACGCGTAAGGGTTATGATATACAGGGGCGATGGCGGACTCTATGATCCTGAAAATCATTTTCCGCATCACCTCATTCAAAGTTTTAATCTTTCCGAAGCTACGCAAGAGCTTAACCAAAATGGTCTCACGCTGGGTATCTATAAGGAGGCAAAAAAATCTAGCGACTTTTTTTCGATGATTAAATCCAATAGTTATTTGCCCTACGTAATGGCTGCACTTTGGGCCAAAGAAAATAATTTAAACGATGCTATTTTATTAAATCATGCGGGAGGTATTGCAGACACCACCATTGCCAATTTATTTATTATCAAAGACGGCACCATCAAAACACCCGCTATTACAGAAGGCCCTGTTGCCGGTGTCATGCGCCGCCACCTCATTAAAACGCTTCGAGCAAATGATTACGAAGTAGAGGAAACAACAGTATCTGTGGCCGATGTTTTAGAAGCATCTGAGGTATTTTTAACAAGCGCCATACATGGTATTAAGTGGGTCAAGCAAATAGACAATAGCCAGTACAACAATTCACTCACCACTGTGTTATACAAAGACTTTATACAAACTTTATGAAGCCAGTAGTATCTATCATGTGGTTCCGAAGAGACCTTCGTTTGCACGACAATGCAGCGCTCTTTCATGCCTTGCAAAATGCCAGTCAAGCCGGTGGCGCTCCCGTTTTGCCCATCTTTATTTTTGATAAACAAATATTAGATAAGCTCGAAGACAAGTCTGATAAGCGTGTTGTCTTTATACACGAGGCATTACAAAAAATGCAGGCTCAATTAGAGGCACTTGGTAGTGGACTTACTGTCTTGTATAGCACACCACAAGAGGCGTTTAAAACTTTATCAGCACAGTACACGGTAGCGCATGTTTTTACCAATCACGATTATGAGCCCTATGCACTAGAGCGCGACACTGTTATTGAGCAGTTGCTTGCTACTCAAAAAATAGGCTTCTCTACTTTTAAAGACCATGTAGTTTTTGAAAAATTTGAAGTGGTAAAAGATGATGGTAAACCTTACACGGTGTTTACGCCTTATTCACGCAAATGGAAAGCGTATTTAGCCAATAACCCCGTAAAGGTTTTTGAAACAAAAAAATATTTAAAAAATTATTTCCAGTATACTGCTGCCGCCCTACCAACACTAGCTTCTATGGGTTTTACAGGATCAGCGGCCACTAGTTTTCCTGCCGGCATACTCGATGTAAATATTGTAAAAAAATACACCGACAATCGTAATTTTCCTGCCATCGAAAATAGCACTTCTAAAATGGGTGTGCACCTCAGGTTTGGAACCGTTAGCGTGCGTGAAATTTTACTACAAGCGCTACCCTTAAATGAAACCTATGTCAACGAAATTATATGGCGTGATTTTTACCAGGCTATCATGTTTCATTTTCCAAAAGTAGGTAAGGGAGAGTCGTTTAAAAAAGAATACGATTTTATCAAGTGGCGTAACAACGAATCTGAATTTGAACATTGGTGCAACGGCACAACCGGCTATCCCATTGTGGATGCGGGTATGCGTGAATTAAATGCAACGGGTTTTATGCATAACCGTGTGCGTATGATTACGGCTTCGTTTTTGTGCAAACACTTACTAATAGATTGGCGCTGGGGTGAAGCATATTTTGCGCAAAAATTATTGGACTTTGATTTAGCATCCAACAATGGTGGATGGCAATGGGCGAGCAGTAGTGGCTGTGATGCGGCTCCTTATTTTAGGGTGTTTAATCCAACGCTGCAAACCGAAAAGTTTGACAAGAACTTAGTGTACATAAAAAAATGGATACCAGAACTTAATGAGTTAAGGTATCCAAATCCTATTGTTGTGCATGAAGTGGCGCGTAAGCGGGTTTTAGAAACCTATGCAGAAGCGCTCAAATCAAAATAATATTTTAGATAAAACTAATCAGTTCTACGTCAAAAATAAGTGTGCTATTGGCTCCAATTTGCGCACTTACTTGACGGTCACCATAACCTAAATGTGGTGGAATAAAAAAGCGCCATTTGCTACCAGTAGGCATTAACTGCAAACCTTCTGTCCAACCTGTAATCACCATATTTAATGGAAAAGAAGCGGGCTGACCTCTTTGCACCGAACTATCAAAAATAGTACCATCAATAAGCGTACCATGGTAATGACAGGTTACTTCATTGTGGGCAAGTGGTTTTTCGCCAACGCCAACTGTTAATACTTCGTACTGTAAACCAGAATCCAAAGTGGTTACTTCTGGTCTTGTTTTATTTTGGTCTAAAAAATCTTGACCAGCTTTTAAATTTGCTGCTGCTTTTTCTGCTTTCATTTGTGCTAATTGATCGGCTACTCCCATGGTTATTTAATTTTATTAATCGTTTGCGTATGAAGAAACCGGCTCGCAGGTGCAAACTAAATTTCTATCTCCGTGTGTATTGTTAATTCTTGCTACAGTTGGCCAAAACTTATTGAGTTTAACATACGGTAATGGAAACGCAGCAGTTTGTCTAGAATAGCTGTAGTTCCATGTTTCGGCACATACCACGCCCTGCGTGTGTGGCGCATTTTTTAATGGATTGTTAAGCTTATCTATTTTACCTGTTTCGATTTCATTTATTTCATGGTAAATGGCAATCATGGCATCACAAAAACGGTCTAGCTCTGCTTTGTCTTCACTCTCTGTAGGCTCAATCATAATGGTGCCCGCTACTGGAAAACTCATAGTAGGTGCATGGAAACCATAATCAATTAAACGCTTCGCAACATCTTCTGCTTCTACGCCAGCTGTTTGTTTAAACGGTCGTAAGTCTACAATAAATTCGTGTGCACAAGTGCCGTTTTTACCAGCGTATAAAATAGAATAGTATTTTTCTAAACGCGTTTTCATGTAATTCGCATTTAATATCGCATACGCTGTTGCGTCTTTGATACCCTGTGCGCCTAACATTTTAATGTACGCGTAACTAATGAGTAAAATACTTGCAGAACCATACTGCGCAGCGCTTACAGCGTGCTCGGGATTGCCTGTTTGGTGATGACCTGGTAAGAAAGGTGCTAATTTATCATTCACACAAATAGGGCCCATGCCAGGTCCACCACCACCGTGTGGGATGGCAAAAGTTTTATGTAAATTTAAATGGCAAACATCGGCGCCAATCATACCTGGGCTGGTTAAACCAACCTGTGCATTCATATTAGCACCATCCATGTACACCATGCCTCCGTTTGTATGGATGAGTGCACAAATGTCTTTGATGGTTTCTTCAAATACACCATGTGTAGAAGGGTAGGTAATCATAAGTCCACCAAGTGTGTCTTTGTATTGTGCTACTTTTTCTTGTAAATCGGTCATGTCAATATCACCCGCCACATCACATTTCACCACTACTACTTTAAAGCCGGCCATTACTGCACTTGCAGGGTTGGTACCATGCGCACTAATTGGAATGAGTACAATATTGCGGTGCTCATTTTTGTGTGCTTTATGGTATGCGCGAATGGTTAATAGTCCAGCGTACTCACCTTGAGCACCACTATTGGGTTGTAAGCTGCAAGCGGTAAATCCAGTAGCTTGACATAAATAATAAGATAACTCTTTTAAAATTTCTTGGTAGCCTTCGGTTTGATTGATGGGCACAAATGGATGTAGTGCACCAAAAGCCGGCCAACTTACTGGCATCATTTCGGTGGCCGCATTTAATTTCATGGTACAGCTACCTAGTGAAATCATCGATGTATTTAAAGACAAGTCTTTATTTTCTAATGATTTAATATAACGCATCATCTGACTTTCTGAGTGGTGCGTATTAAATACAGGGTGCGTTAAATAATCGGTGGTTCTTTGTAATCCTTGTGGGATATGTGTTGTAACGTCTTGGATAGCAGCCCCCGTTAAGGTAGTAGCAGCTTTACCAGTGGTAGTTGCAAATACAGCAAGTATTGCATTGGCGTCTTCAACACTTGTCGTTTCGTCGATGCTAACAATTACTTTTTCGTCGGCAGCATAAAAGAAATTAATACCCGCTTTTTCTGCATTCACTTTTAAAGTGGCAGCGTCAACACCACTCACAGTTATGGTGTCAAAGAAAAATTTATTTTGTTGAGATAGTCCCATGGCGTTTAAACCATTTACAACCGCTACTGCAATTTTGTGTACGCGTGATGCAATATTTTTTAAACCCTTAGGTCCATGATACACCGCATACATAGCAGCCATGTTGGCAAGTAATGCTTGTGCGGTACAAATATTGGAAGTTGCTTTTTCTCTTTTAATGTGCTGCTCTCTGGTTTGTAATGCCATACGAAGTGCACGGTTACCCTGCGCATCAATACTTACGCCAATTAAACGGCCCGGCATACCTCTTTTAAAATCGTCTTTGGTAGCAAAAAAGGCAGCATGTGGTCCACCAAATCCCATTGGCACACCAAAACGTTGAGCGCTACCAAGTGCAATGTCTGCACCAAGCTCGCCTGGAGGTGTAAGTAGGGTAAGTGCTAGTAAATCTGTGGCTACAATAACGAGGCCATCAACAGCGTGTACTTTATCAATAAAGGCACGTTGATCTTCTACGCCACCATTGCTGTTTGGATATTGAAGCATCGCTCCAAAATAAGTTTCATCGATTGCAGCGGTTAAAAAATCACCCACTACAATTTCAATGCCAATTGGCTCGGCGCGTGTAACGAGTACATCTTTGGTTTGCTTGAATATATTTTTATCTACAAATAATTTTGGTTTGGTGGCAACATCCGATTTATTGATGTGGTGAAAAGCAAGTGCCATTGCTTCTGCAGCAGCTGTTGCTTCATCGAGTAAAGATGCGTTGGCAATTGGAAGTCCAGTAAGGTCTGTTACCATGGTTTGAAAGTTGAGTAAACTTTCTAAACGGCCTTGCGCAATTTCTGCTTGGTAGGGTGTGTACTGTGTGTACCATCCTGGGTTTTCAAAAATATTTCTTAATATAACACTTGGTGTAATAGTGCCATAATAGCCCTGACCAATATAGTTTTTATACACTTTATTTTTGGCAGCCACTTTTTGCAAACTGGTTAGGTATTCAAACTCCGAAATAGGAGCTGGGATATCCAACAAATGATTGATTTTAATAGCAGCAGGGATTGTTTTATCAATTAACTGATCTAAACTGCTAGCACCAATCACATCTAACATGGTTTTGGTGTCTGCTGCATTAGGGCCAATATGACGACCCGAAAACTCCTGTGCTTGTTGTTCAAATAAGTTTGCCATAAACTAAATTATTATCGTGTAGTAAAAATCATCCTTAATGGCCGCAAAGGTACGGGCACAAGGCCTCAATTTGGAGCTTTTGTGGAACCCGTTGATAAACTGTGGATGAATTTCTGCACAAATCGTCCTAATCTTGTAGTATGAATGAGATTTCACTTGAAAACTGGGAAAAAACAGCCGCCGACCACGAGAAAAAGTACAAGCAGTTCCTCCAAAAGCCGGATAAAAAGAGTCTTTTAAAGGTCCTTCCAGACCTTCATGATGAAGCATTTGAAAAAATAGACTGTTTAGACTGTGCGGCCTGTTGTAAAAACTATTCGCCTCGTTTTAAAGGACCAGACATTAAACGCATTAGCAAGCATATGGGTATGCGTGAAACGGAGTTTATTGAAAAGTATTTAGTGATGGATAATGATGGGGATTATGTAGCCAATACAAAACCATGTCCATTTTTAGGTTCCGATAATTTTTGTAGCATTTACGATAAACGTCCTTCCGATTGTGAACGTTTCCCCTACACCGATGAGGATATATTTTTTAAACGCCCTGCCATTACACTCAAAAATGTCACTTTTTGTCCAGCGGTGTTTCATGTATTTGAAAGACTGATCGAAAAAAAGTAAGCTTACTTGGTTACGTGTAAAATAAATTTTTCGTCAAAGTAAGGCTCTGCAAATAAGCGGTACACCGGAACCATTTTAGGCCTTAATAAACTTTCAAAAATTTCTTGCGCAAGGTCGCCACCTTTTAAACAAATAAGTCCATTTGGAATTTCTTGTTTGTGTCCCTTTTTTAATAGGGGTCCTGCCCACTGCCACAAATCTTTTAATGGTGCTACGGCTCTAGAAACGGCAAAGTCAAATTTTCTGTTTTTTATTTCTTCGGCACGGCAATGTTGTGTGGTTACATTGGTGAGTCCAACGCCTTCTGCAACAGCTTCCACCACTTTTAATTTTTTAGCAATACTATCTACCAAATGAAACTTTACTTCTGGAAAAAATATAGCCAGCGGAATGCCCGGAAATCCGCCACCACAGCCAATATCAATCACTTCGGTACCCGGTTCAAAATTTGCCATTGCAGCAATGCTAAGGGAGTGGAGTACGTGGTGTAAATAAATACTTTCTATGTCTTTACGAGACACCACATTAATTTTACTATTCCAGTCTTTGTATAGTTCCTCTAAGCCCGCAAACTGTGCTGTTTGTTTTGGCGTAAAGTCACTAAAGTACTTTTCAATTAATCCCAATTTTTCCGGGGTGCTTTCCATATGGCGGGTAGGGTAAATAAGTAATAAAAAAACATAAAAATATCGAACACTATAAATAGCGGCCAGAGGTCTAGTTCGTTTAATTTTTTCATGCCTTTATAAAATACATAGGCTTGAATTAAAAAGCGAACACCAAATACTGCGAGGCTTATCCACCAGCTATAAAAAATAATGGAAACAATAAGTAGTGGATATAATAAAAATTGTGAAGTACTGTAAAGGCCTAATAAAAATTTATGGCTGGATTTGTAATAACGGCTCGTGGTGTAGTGTCTATACTTTTGTGCCATCCATTCGTTCCACGAAGATTTTGGCTCACTTAAGGTATGCGTATCAGGATCAATACAAACCGCTGTATTGCGCGCTGTTGCTACCTGATTGATAAATAAATCATCGTCACCGCTAGGTACCTGATTGATAGAAGAGAATCCTTTGTTGCGTAAAAAAACTTGTTTTTTATAACTCAGGTTTCTGCCCACACCCATATAAGGGTTACCGCTTAAGGCATAGGTCAAGTATTGAAGTGCGGTGTGAAAGGTTTCAAAACGAATGAGTTTATTTAAGAAGCCTGGCTTTTTGCGGTAAGCGCCATAGCCTAGTACAATTTCAATATCGTTTGTGTAAGCTGCTTGCATTTTTTTGATCCAATGCTCTGAAGCAGGCACACAGTCTGCATCTGTGAGTAATACAATTTCATACTTGGCACTTTTAATGCCCATCGATAACGGAAACTTTTTTCCTGCAATCATTTTTGCTTCCTGCGTTAATAAAACGTGGTTGATGTTTTTAAATGCTTTTTTAAACTCATCAATTAAGTATTTGGTATCGTCTGTAGAGTTATCATTTACGAGTACCACTTCAAATGTGCTTTTATAATCCTGTACTAAAACAGCGGGCATCGTTTGCACTAAATTGTGCGCTTCGTCTCTTGCACAAATAACCACCGACACTGCATGTTCCATGTGCTCTGTGGGCGTAACCTCCTTATAAAATGCCAAACGAATAAAAAAGTAGAGGTAATAAAAGAGTTGAATGGCTACTACCGAACAAAAAATATAGAAAATGAGGGTCCAAATGATGGGAGCTACGTTCATGAGCGCAAAAATAGTGGTTTTGTGCTACTTTTGTGGCCATGGCTGCACTTACCTTCCAACTTCAAAATACTGCTACTGGCACAGGCGCAAGAGCGGGTGTGATGCAAACCGATCATGGCGAAATTCTAACCCCCATTTTTATGCCAGTGGGCACTGTTGGGACGGTTAAGGCGGTTACGCAGCAGCAGCTTTCACTAGAAGTACAAGCTCAAATTATTTTAGGGAATACCTATCATTTGTATTTACGTCCGGGCACAGAAGTTCTAGAGGCGGCAGGAGGGCTGCACAGGTTTAATGGATGGCATAAACCCATCTTAACAGATAGTGGGGGGTACCAAGTTTTTTCTTTGGCAGCCAACCGAAAAATTAAGGAAGAAGGCGTGGTTTTCCAGTCACATATAGATGGCAGTAAGCATCTTTTTACACCAGAGTCGGTTATGGATATTCAGCGCAGTATTGGTGCCGATATTATTATGGCCTTTGACGAATGTCCGCCATACCCAAGTGAGTATTCTTATGCTAAAAAAAGTATGGAACTCACGCACCGTTGGTTAGAGCGTTGCATCAAAAGACTCGCTGAAACCCCTGATAAATATGGGTATACGCAAAATTTATTTCCTATTATTCAGGGTAGCACCTTTAAAGATTTGCGTGTTGCCTCTTCAGAATTTATAGCATCAACTAATTGTGCAGGTAACGCCATTGGTGGCTTAAGTGTGGGGGAGCCTGAAGAAATGATGTACGAGTATACATCCCTTTGTACCGACAATTTACCTGCCAATAAACCCCGTTATTTAATGGGCGTTGGAACGCCTTGGAACCTACTCGAATGCATTGATAGAGGGGTTGATATGTTTGATTGTGTGATGCCTACCCGCAATGGCAGAAACGGAATGCTTTTTACAACTGAAGGCGTGATTAATATCAAAAATAAAAAGTGGGCATCCGACTTTTCTCCAATAGACACGGGCATTCCATGCCATTCTAGCAATTATTATTCTAAAGCTTATTTACGCCATTTGTTTGTAGCTGATGAAATATTAGGACTTCAAATTGCAAGTATTCATAACTTGGCTTTTTACTTGTGGTTGGTGGGAGAGGCTAGAAAGCAAATACTAGCCAATAATTTTGTTACTTGGAAAGCGCAAATGCTGCCCATTTTAAAACAGCGTTTATAATTATTTTGTAGGTACATGAAAATACTTGACTGGTACATACTTAAAAAATTCTTATTCACTTTTTTCTTTGCAATTTTTTTATTTGCAGTGATTGCCATCGTTATTGATGTAAGTGAAAAAACAGATGATTTTGTGCGTTCTGGTTTGGGTCTAAAAGATATTGTTACCAGTTATTATTTTGGTTTTATTCCGCATATTATTGCACTACTATTGCCGCTTTTTGTTTTTTTAGCGGTTATATTTTTTACTTCAAAAATGGCTGGAAACTCCGAAATCATTGCCATTTTGGCCAGTGGCACTTCTTATAATAGATGGCTTCGTCCATACTTAGTTGGTGGTGTATTACTAGGCATGGTACTCTGGTTTGCCAATCAGTATGTGGTGCCAAAAGCCAATCAAATTAGGGGAAGTTTTGAAGCTACTTACATCGATAAAAACAGTTCTTATAATGCACTTGTAGGTACAAATTCAAATATTTATTTGCGCATTGATTCATTTACGTATGCAGGGATTTACGCGTATGATACGTCAACAAAAAGAGGCGGTCCATTTTTTGCCTACACGTTAAAAAATAATAAGCTAGTACGCAATATTAGAGCCGATCAAATTACCTGGGATACGGCTTCAAAAAAATGGAAGCTAGATTTTATTATTGATCGAAAAGTATTGCCGCTCCAAGAAAACGTTTCCTACACTACCGGGCAACTTATGGCGTTTAATTTTGGTCCCCTCGATTTAAGCAGGGATAAATACACCAAAGACAAATTAACCACCTCCGAACTAAACCGCTTTATTGAGCTTGAAAAACTAAGGGGGTCAGAAGGCCTTAATGCCTTAAAAGTGGAGCGCTATAGACGCGATGCCACCTGCGTAACCGTGCTACTACTCACTATAATTGGGGCCATTGTTGGGGGCCGAAAAGTGCGCGGGGGCAGTGGTATGCACCTAGCCGTGGGCTTTATAATTGCCGCTTTATTTATTATAACAGACCGTTTTTCTACCATTTTTGCCACAAAAGGCAATTTACCACCCTTAATGGCCGCCTGGATACCCAATTTTATCTTCCTTTTTGTGATTCTGTACCTATATAGGAAAGCCCCTAAATAATTTCTCCAATAATCCCCCGTTAATAAATTAAAGTTCTTTAATATTCTTTTGTTATACAACCTAAGTTGTACCTACCTTTGCGCAAGATTTTTTTTAAAATGATCTAGTCATGGAAATACTAAAACAAAAGTTTAAGACGAAGGCAGAAGCTGCTGCGGTTGAAATCAAAGAAATTATTAAAACCCACGGAGCAAAAAAAGTAGGTGAAGTAACACTCGCACAAGTATACCAGGGTATGCGCGGTATTACAGGACTCGTTACCGAAACTTCTTTGCTAGATGCGCAAGAAGGTATCAGGTTTAGAGGTTATTCTATTCCAGAATTACAAGCGAGGTTACCAAAAGCACCAGGTGGTGGCGAGCCTTTACCAGAAGGACTTTTTCATTTAATGTTACTCGGCGAACTTCCAAATCAAGAAGACGTTGAAATGATCACCAATATTTTGCAGCGCAGAAGTCATGTACCCAATCATGTGTTTGCAACCATTGACGCGCTTCCTATTAACACACACCCAATGACCATGTTTGTTACGGGTGTAATGGCACTTCAAACCGAAAGTAATTTCGCAAAAGCATACGCTACCGGTATTAATAAAAAAGATTACTGGAGTCCAGTTTTTGAAGACGCCATGGATTTACTTGCACGCCTTCCGCGTATTGCTGCATACATCTATCGCCGTAAGTATAAGAATAGTGAACATATTCATCCAAACGGCCTACTAGACTGGGCTGGTAACCTTGCGCACATGATGGGTTACAACGACGAAAGCTTTAAAGAACTCATGCGTTTATACATGACCATTCATGCCGATCATGAAGGTGGAAACGTATCTGCGCACACCACACACTTAGTGGGTTCTGCATTGAGCGATCCTTATTTAAGTTATGCAGCTGGTATGAATGGTTTAGCAGGTCCATTACATGGTCTTGCCAATCAAGAAGTAATCAAGTGGATTTTTGAAATGCAAGAATCATTGGGTACCGATGCGCCAACTTCAGAACAAATTGCAAACTATGTACAAGCAACACTTAGTGCAGGTAAAGTAGTTCCTGGATATGGTCATGCGGTGCTTCGTAAAACAGATCCACGTTTTACAGCGCAAATGGAATTTGGTAAAAAACACATGCCAGATGATAAATTATTAAACACGGTTTGGAATATTTATGAAACAGTGCCACCTATTTTACAATCACTTGGTAAAGTAAAAAATCCTTGGCCAAACGTAGATGCACATTCTGGTGCCTTATTAGTGCATTACGGCATGGTAGAAAATGAATTTTATACGGTGCTATTTGCTGTGAGTAGAGCGCTTGGCGTTTTATCTAGCCTTTGTTGGGACCGCGCATTAGGCTTCCCACTTGAAAGACCAAAATCTGTAACCACAGACTCGGTGAAACAGTGGTTAGAAGGAAAAGCAGAAATCTGGGAAGGATAATCATAATAGCTTAGGGGAATTAGCTCAGTTGGTAGAGCGCTTGCATGGCATGCAAGAGGTCAGCGGTTCGACCCCGCTATTCTCCACAGCATGTAAAGGGTCTTGGAATAACCAAGGCCCTTTTTTTATTTGGTGACATGATTTATTATCATATCTTTATGATATCAAAATAATATCAATAATGGAAAAATTACTCAAACCTCTTTCTGGCTACAAAGCAGCTTTAATTGCTTTATTATCATTTTTTATTGGCTTTGCACTCATTGTTGGTGGGGCACAGCAAAATGAAAACGGCCAAGTTTTCTTTGGCATACTACTTCTAGCTACGGCTGGTTTTTTAGTGAAAGGCCTTATGATTATTGATCCTAATTATAGCATTGTACTTACATTTTTTGGAAAGTATGTAGGCACAGTGAGAGAAAATGGGCTTCAATTTGTAAATCCATTTTATACCAAACTAAAAGTGTCTCTCCGCATGCAAAGTATTGAGAGCACAAAATTAAAAGTGAACGATAAGCTTGGTAATCCCATCGAAATTGCTGCTGTTATTTTATATCAAGTAGAGGATACCTACAAAGCTGTTTTTGATGTAACAAGTTTCAATGATTACATCCGCAACCAAAGTGAAGCTGCGGTGCGTCACTTAGCAACCACTTGTCCTTACGATAATATCGAAGATGAAAAAGCGCATATCACCTTAAGAGATGGTGGTGAAAAAGTGATTGAAATGTTAGAAGGGGAATTAAACCAACGCTTAAATAAAGCGGGTGTATTAGTTACCGAAGCGCGCATTAGTCACCTCGCGTATGCCGCTGAAATTGCGGGCGCAATGCTACAACGCCAGCAGGCAACAGCTATAGTTGCTGCTCGCACTAAAATTGTAGAAGGTGCAGTGGGTATGGTTGAAATGGCCCTTGCGATGCTATCAGAAAAAGATATTGTGGTGTTAGACGACGATAAAAAAGCAGCCATGGTGAGTAATTTAATGGTGGTATTATGTGGTGAAAAAGCAGCGTCTCCGGTTCTAAATACAGGTAGCCTTTATTAATACTTTTAAATCCTTTTTATGTCTCTAAATAAAAAGACTTTTGTTTTACGTATTACAGAAGACATGTTTAAAAAACTGTCGAAGTGGGCAGATGATGATTTTAGAAGTGTGAATGGTCAAATAGAAATGATACTCGACAAGGCTCTAAAAGATGCCGGTAGAAAAGCGGTTCAAAAAGAACAAGTATCATCTAAAAATTCTAAATTGCTTAAATGACAATGAAATCAATACTCGTATGTTTCATGTGTATGCTTTTTGCAACTGCTACATTTGCGCAAACAATTACGGTAGGCAGTTTTAATGTCCGTTACGATAACCCGCGTGATTCTGGTAATTTATGGAGTAGTAGACTTCCTAGAGTGTCTGCCCTGATTGAGTTTCATGAATTTGACATTGTAGGAACCCAAGAAGGGTTACAGCATCAACTAGATGGTTTACAGGACTTACTTCCGGGATATACTTATTACGGTATCGGAAGAGATGATGGTGCTTTTAAAGGAGAACACTCGGCTATATTTATAAAAAAAGATGCTTTTGCAATTCTAGACAAAGGTGATTTTTGGTTATCTGAAACACCTACAAAACCTGGCTTTGGTTGGGATGCACGGATCAATAGAATTTGCTCTTGGGTACTGCTGCAACACAAAGTAACGAACAAAAAAATGTATTGTTTTAATGTACATTATGACCATCAGGCCATACTTGCGCGTAAAGAAAGTTCTAAACTTATACTTGAAAAAATTAAAACGATTGCAGGCAATACACCTGTTATTTTAACTGGTGATTTTAATGGTGATCATAGTTCGGAATGGTATCAATTAATTGCGAATTCTGGTGTTTTATTGGACACCTACAAAAGGGTAGCTGTGCCCTATAAGCCCAATGGAACTTTTCAGGGCTTTGGCCCCAATTTAAATCCGGACCAAGTAATTGATCATATTTTTACCACTTCACATTTTACGGTTAGTAGGTGGGGCGTGTTAACGGATTCTTATAATGGTAAATTTCCGTCGGATCATTTTCCGGTATTAACACGAATCACACTTAAATAAAGGTTTTGCAGGCATAGGACCGTTATTTAATGGCCTAATTGTGCAAAAGCTTTCTTAAATAACGAGGCTTTAGCATTTTTATTCACAGGGCATTGCTTCTTTTGTAGAACCCACTAATTTTAACGGTAATCAAACCCATTGTATGTTTTATTTATTACAAACAGACACCATTCAAAAAGTACTCGGTGCAGCCGCTGCAAGTACGCCAGAAAAAATTTCTATGCTGAGCTTATTAGAAAAGGGTGGCTGGATTATGTATCCCTTATATTTTTTACTCGTTGCCGCTATCTATGTTTTTGTAGAGCGTTTATTGGCTATAAATAAAGCTTCTAGAATTGAGCCCAATTTCATGAATATTATTAGAGATAATATTGTAACGGGTAATGTGCAAGCAGCGCGCAACTTAGCAAAAAATACCAATAGCCCTGTGGCACGCATGATTGATAAAGGTATTCAACGCATTGGAAAGCCACTTGATGCCATCGAAAAAAGTATGGAAAATGTAGGTCGCCTAGAAATGTACAATATGGAAAAAAACCTATCTATTTTATCACTCATTTCTGGCATTGCCCCTATGTTTGGATTTTTAGGAACCATTATTGGTATGGTACAATTATTTTATGGCATTGCATCTACTGGAGAGTATACACTTAACACAATTGCTGGGGGTATTTATACTAAAATGATTACTTCTGCAACGGGTTTAATTATTGGACTCATTGCATATGTTGGCTATAATTTTTTAAGTACCCAAATTGATAAGACCGCCAATAAAATGGAAGTAGCAAGTTCTGAATTCATTGATATTTTACAAGAACCCACTCGTTAATTTAGTACAATGAATATCAGAAAGCGTCTAAGATCTCATCCCGAAGTGCACACTGGTGCCTTAAATGATATTCTATTTATCCTACTACTCTTTTTTCTAATTGTATCAACACTTGCAAATCCCAATGTCATTAAAGTGTCTAATCCAAAGGCAGCAAGTGATACAAAAGCCAAGCAAACAGTGGTGGTTACGGTAGATAAAGACCAGCAAATTTATATTGGATCTAAGCCCATTATACTCGACTCATTAGAAGCTGAGCTTTCCGTTTTTTTAGCGAAAGAAACGGATAAACCGTCGGTGGTTATTAATGGCGATAGTACTTCGCATTTGGGTACTGCTATTAAAGTAATGCAGGTGATCAAAAAATTAGGTGCAACGCCTGTGATGGCTGTAGATAATAGCCAGTAATGGTGTTCAGTTGCGAGTAGCCTTTATTTGTTTTTTGTTGCTACAATCATGCGGTCATTATCAAACAAGTCTTTTTTGAGCATAGTTTTGTAGTTGTTTTGTACAAATACATCCTGCGTTTGAAGCCCCAGTGCTTGATTGATTTCTACAAATATGGCTCCTGCTTTATTTAAATACTTGTTGCCAAAATTTGAAAGGGCAGTATAAAAAATAAGCGGATTATTGTTCGCAATAAATAGGGCTGTGTGCGGTTCAAAGTCAAGTACATGTTTAGCCATACTTTCTTTTTCGATGTCCGCTATATAGGGCGGGTTTGAAATAAAAATATCGTAATTACCCATTTCTGGCCAGCGGGCCTCGTCTAAAAAATCAACCGTTTTAAACTGGATTGGGGCATTGTATTTTGCTGCATTGATAGTTGCAACTTCAATAGCCTCAGCACTAATATCAATCGCCGTAATAATTGCAGCTGGCAGTTTTTTTTGAAGTGCAATGGCAATACACCCACTACCTGTTCCAACTTCTAAAATTTTTAATGGCGCATGATGGGTCTTATTTATGGTGGCCCAACTTGCACATAAGTTTACCAGCTCTTCTGTTTCGGGCCTAGGAATAAGGGTATGTTCGTTAACCGCTAAACACATGCCTGTAAACCATGCTTGACCTAAAACGTATTGTACGGGCTTACCCGTTAATAGCTCGTTGGAATACTTTTCCAAGCGCTTCAAATCCTCTATGGAAAGCGGTTCATTTTTTTGTAGCCAACGGTCCATTTTAGATTTCCCCGTAATAGATTCCATGACCATGCCTGCAATAGTAGCAGCCTCTCTATTTTCATAGAGGCCACTCAGTGCAGTAGTAATGGACTGTTCGGCGGCTTCAAAAGTCATGCTGCAATGTTAGTATCATTTAGGTTATTTTTGCGCTAGTCCTTCAATTTTATTTATCCATGCAAAACGCAGATCATTACTTTACTATCGAAAAGCCTTCCATGGCTGAATTTAAGGATAGGGGAAGTAAGTTTTTAGGGTATGCGTTTCCAGTTATTTCTGCTGAAAATTTCAAACACTATTTGCAAGATTTAAAAAAGGAACACGCTAAAGCAGTGCATCACTGTTTTGCATATAGGCTGGGGTTAAATAACGATTTATTTAGGGTAAGTGATGATGGAGAACCCGCTGGAACTGCTGGTAGGCCTATACTTGGGCAAATTGATAGCAGTGGCGTTACCAATACCGCTATTATTGTAGTGCGGTATTTTGGAGGCACTTTACTAGGTGTTCCGGGTCTAATTAACGCCTATAAATCTGCGGCTTCAATGGCATTACAGTTAACGCCATTTGTTCAAAAAACAATTGAATGTTATTACGAACTATCTTTTGACTATACCCAAATGGGAGAGGTCATGAATGTAGTAAAGCAATACGGATGTTCGGTATCGGAACAGTCTATGCAACTGTTTTGTAACCTTCGTATTGGTATTCCTAAAGCAAGGCTTGATGAAGTGTTGTATAAATTTAAAGAATTACACACCGTAGGTATAAAACCCTGCGCCTGATTTTACGCCTAGTTTTTTATCCGCTACCATACTTACAAGAAGTGGACAGGGTGCGTATTTTTCTTCCTTAAATCCTTCGTATAAAACTTCTAGAATGCTAAGGCAAACATCGAGTCCAATAAAATCGGCAAGTTGAAGTGGCCCCATCGGATGCGCCATACCTAGTTTCATAATGGTGTCTATTGATTCTTTGGTGGCAACGCCTTGATGTAATGCATAAATAGCCTCATTGATCATGGGCATTAAAATTCTATTGGCAATAAATCCTGGAAAATCATTGACCACAGATGGCACTTTTAAAAGCACCTTACTGAGTTCAACAATGTTGTCGGAAGTAGCTGCGCTGGTTTCTTTTCCATTGATAATTTCAACAAGTTTCATGATTGGCACAGGGTTCATAAAATGCATACCAATAACCTGTGCAGGTCTTTTGGTAACGCTTGCAATTTCAGAAATAGAAATCGAAGAAGTGTTACTTGCTAGAACCGCATGTGGTGGCGCGGCAGCGTCTAGTGCTTCAAAAATAGAAAGTTTAATGGCTTTGTTTTCGGTCGCTGCTTCTACTACTAAATCGGCATTAGATACAGCTGTAGCAAGGGTTGTGCTCGTTGTCAGGTGTGCAAGTGCTATTTCTTTTTGAGCGGCCGTAATGGTTTCTTTTGTAACCAAACGATCTAAATTTTTATGAATGGTAGCAACTGCTTTTTCAAGTTGCGCACTATTTGTATCTAGAAGGGTTACATTAAACGCATGGGTTGCAAATACTTGTGCAATTCCATTACCCATGGTGCCTGCACCAACAACGGTAACATTTTTTATAGTAGACATAGAACTATTTTTTTCGCTTATAATCGCCACGTTTCCACGACTGAATGAAGTCGGCCCAAGCTGCTGGATTTAAAATATTCATTGGTGGAATTTGTCCAGCATAATAATATTTATTGGCTTGTTGACGCAATTGATAATTAACCGCCTCTCTACCATCTGATGGTAAGGAGTTGAGTAAAATTCTATTGCGCGCTTCGTCTGTATTTTTTCTAGCAACCTCGTACATGTCATCGTTTACTTTGTTGTTCACAAAGTCTCTTTCAAACTGTTCACGTGTAGGTCTTGGTTTTAAAATAGTAGCTGGTAAATAAACGGTGTCACTTACCATGAGTTGAATCACACTATATTGGGTTTCTGTGAGGTTGGCTGGAATATCAATGCGTCTGTCTTTAAAACCTACACAAGAAAAAGTGATTTTGTCACCTTTTAAAACAGCGATTGAAAATACTCCATCTGGGCTCGTAATGGTACCTCTTCCTTTACCTTCTACAATAATACTTGCAGAGGGAATAGCTCTGAGACTATCGGCGGTCATCACCACACCATAGAGTTGCACAACCGAGTCTCTGTAGGACGTATTTTGTGCCTTGGCCTTGTTAAGGCCACAAAAGGCTATTCCAATAAGAAGGATGCGTAGCATTTTATTCATCGGCTCAAAAATACGAATGGTTTTGACAATAAAAAGGCAATAAATGAGTCTGTTTATGGCAAAGTAAGGGCTACAGCAATTAACTTTGCACACTTCTAGCTTATTTTAACAAAAACTTGCGTGACCATGACCGAAGAAGCGATATTACAGGCCCTTAGTAATGTACAAGAGCCCGATTTAGGAAAAGACCTTGTCACCTTAAATATGGTGAAAGACGTGAAAGTTAATGGCAACGATGTGAGTTTTACCATTGTGCTTACAACACCTGCTTGCCCCATGAAAGACATGATGCGAACGGCCAGTGAAAATGCGGTTAAATTGCTCGTTAATAAAGAGGCCAATGTGCAAGTAAACTTTACAGCCAATACCACTTCTACTCGAAAAGAAAATTTACAAATATTAAGTGGTGTTAAAAATATTATTGCAGTAGTAAGTGGTAAAGGGGGTGTAGGAAAAAGTACCGTCTCTGCTAATTTAGCACTTGCCCTTGCAGAAGGTGGCGCTTCTGTAGGACTTATGGATGCAGATATTTATGGCCCAAGTGTGCCAATCATGTTTGGTGTGCGTGGTGCACGTCCACTCATGAAAGATATTGATGGCAAAGGATACATTGTGCCCCTCGAAAAATACGGTATCAAATTAATGAGTATTGGACTTTTAGTAGATGAAAAAAATGCAGTAGTATGGCGTGGTCCCATGGCTAGTAGTGCCATCAAACAATTTGTTACAGAAGTAGACTGGGGTCCACTCGATTATTTAATTATTGATATGCCGCCGGGTACTGGAGATATTCATTTAACGCTGATGCAAACCGTTCCAGTAACGGGTGTTGTAATTGTTACAACACCGCAGGCCGTTGCACTTGCCGATGCTAAAAAAGGTATTGCGATGTTTGGTCAGGCACAAATTAATGTGCCTATTATTGGACTCGCCGAAAACATGGCTTATTTTACACCAGAAGAATTACCAGGCAATAAATATTATTTATTTGGAAAAGAAGGTGGTAAAAAATTAGCCGAAGAATATGACCTTGCATTTTTAGGTCAGATTCCGCTGGTACAATCTATTCGGGAAGGGGGCGATGAAGGCGTTCCGTCCATGATTGGCACCGATGAAATTAGCAAGCAAGCTTTTAGAAATATTACGGCGCAAGCGGTACGAAATATTGCCATCAGAAATGCGGGTGTAGCAGCAACGCAAGTGATTAAAACAGAAGTGTAAGCATGAAAAAAATCATCATTACTTTGGACGGATATTCTTCATGTGGTAAAAGTACCCTTGCCAAACAAATGGCAGCGCATTTAAATTATGTGTTTATTGATAGTGGTGCGATGTACCGTGGTATTACCCTTTATTTTATCAGGCACGGTATTGATGTAACAAATTCGGATGCAGTAATAGAAGCCCTCAAGCACATTCATCTAGCATTTATATTAAATGAAAAAACGGGTAGAGCGGATATGTATTTGAACGATGAAAATGTAGAGGAAGAAATTAGAGGGTTAGAAGTAAGCAATCAGGTGAGCCAAGTGGCGGCGCTCGAGCATGTGCGCATTTTTAGTGTAGCGCAACAGCAATTAATGGGTGGGCAAAAAGGGATTGTAATGGATGGGAGGGATATTGGCACGACTGTTTTTCCGGAAGCCGAACTTAAAATATTTATAACGGCTTCTCCCGAAGTACGCGTTGAGCGCCGTTACCAGGAGCTTGTAGCTAAAGACCCGGCTATTACCAAAGCCGAAATCAAGGCCAATTTAGAAATGCGGGATCATATCGATTCTACCAGGGAGTTTAGTCCTTTAAAACAGGCACATGATGCACTTGTTTTAGACAACAGTAACTTAACAAGAGAAGAACAGCTTGATTTGGCACTTTCTTGGGCCCAGGAAAGAATAGCGAGAGCTTAATTGATTATATTTGACATGCCTATGAAAAAAAATGGTCCCTCCGTGGAAACGGAACGACCTTTTTTACGATTGCTTGCCATATGAAAATCTTTGGTACAGCTTATATATAATTTGTACCTATATTTTTAACAGGAAACCCTGTTTTTTTGCTTGCTTTGTTAATACAAATATACAGCGTTTGTAGGCCGTTCAAAAACAACTAAATGTTAAGAATATTACGCTTAAATGTACGTTTGTAGCCGCAAAGCCTTGCTATTACTGGATTTTTTTGTAAACTCGATATGATGTCCAACCGTTTAGTGGATCCTTTATTTCAGTTAATTCACTCCCTCGAAAAGGCGGAGAAAAGGCATTTTAAGTTGTATATCAAACGAAATTCGGCAAAAGAAGACCTCAAAATCATTCAATTATTTGATGCGATAGCGGCTTTGCCAGAATATGACGAGCGGATTTTACTGAAAAAGTTAAGCTCCATTGAAAAGCCCCAATTGGCCAATTTAAAAACGCATTTGTACAAGCAGGTACTCGCTAGTTTGCGCCTTTTAAAAAGCAATGATAGTGTAGATCTTCAATTGCATGAGCAGTTAGACCATGCGCGTATTTTATACAGCAAAGGTTTATACCACCAAAGTTTAAAAATTTTGGATAAGGCAAAACTTTTGGCACAGCAATACCATCAGGATAGTTTTTTAATTCAGATTATATCACTGGAAAAAAAGATTGAGACCTTACACATCACAAGAAGTATGACAGACCGTGCAGGTCAGTTAACCCTCGAGGCCAATCAGGTAAATGAAAAACGAAAAATAATTACGCAGCTTTCTAATTTGGCTTTACAACTGTATAGTTGGTTTGTACAAAATGGTCATGCACGTAATGAGGCCGATGAAATAGGTATTAAAACCTTTTTTAAAGAAGCCTTGCCTGCTAATGCTGCGAAGCTCACCGGATTTTATGAGCGGCTTTATTTATACCAGAGTTATTGTTGGTATGCATTTATTAGGCAAGACTTTATCATGTATTATAAGTATGCACAGCGTTGGTTTGATCTTTTTGAAACCAACAAAGAAATGATTGAGATTGAAACAGGTCATTATATTAAGTCGATGCATATTTTACTCAATGCACATTTTGACCTCCGTAATTTTAGTAAGTTTGATAAGGTAATAGCGCATTTCGAAAAATTTGCTTTGTCAGAACTCCCCAATAAGCACGATATTTTTAGGGTCAATTCATTTGTATATATTAATAGCGCCAAGCTTAATAATCATTTGATGCAGGGCACGTTTAAAGAAGGATTACAGCATGTACCGGCTTTAACAAAACAATTGAAGGCGCTTGAAATGTATTTAGACCAGCACCGTATTTTGGTATTCAATTATAAAATTGCAACCCTATATTTTGGTGCCGGCGACTATGCTACTTCTATTGATTATTTAAGGCGTATTATTAATGATCATATAGATTTAAGAGGTGACTTGCAATGTTATGCGCGCCTACTGCATATGATGGCGCATTATGAACTTGGAAATATTGAACTCATCGAAAGTTCATTGATAAAATCGGTATATCGGTTTATGGCAAAAATGGAAAACCTTACAGTGATTGAAGAGGAGATGTTTAAATTTCTGCGCGGTTCTTTTAAAGATCCTTCCAGAAAAGTGACACAGGCATTGCAAGAGTTTTTAGCTAAAGTTAAAAAGTACGAGAAGTCTAGATTTGAAACACGTGCATTTGCCTACCTCGACGTTATTTCTTGGTTAGAAAGCAAGGTTGAACATAAAACGATGAGTGAGATTATTTATGCGAAGTATTTGAAGAGCCCTCACCGTTAGTAATTTAGCTAGTGGCAGGCGTATAAGCGATACTGCCGCCAACCCATGTTTCGTTTTGGTTGTAGCGAACCCCAATCATTTTTCCTTTACTGAGTCTTGCGATGTTAAGAGCCGGAAAAGGCCTAGCAGCGCCATCTTCCCACAAATAAAGTAACCTGATTTCAACCTTAGCTGGCGTAGTTGGTGTTTTAATAATGGGGGCGTAGTTTACTTTTTTTTGAAGCATCCAATTTGCTGGATCTGTTAGGCTTTCAATATCGTTTTTAGTTACATCAATGATAACGCCCGCTCCCGCAAAAGAAAATAGTGGCTTTAAAACGTAGTTTTCTAGATCTTCTGGGATGCTTGCTAGTTTATTTACATAATAGCTAGCAGGGATATTTGGGTGTTGTAGTAAGGGCATGGTGTATTTACTGATCCGGTAAAACCAGTTGGGGTGTCCGGCCCACTCAACGTTCAAGTTCCCAAATAATATGCGCCCAGCATTTTTAATGTCTGCTGGCATTTGATCTAGTTCATCAAAAATGATTCGGTTGTAAATCCTTTTAATTTCTATTTTTTCTCTGGCACTATTTTTATAAAATAATGTATCTCCTTCCTTTATAATGTCTGTGATACAAACAATGGCGATGCCGGTGTAGGCTGCAGTTGCGTAAAAGTCGATCCTTGTTTTTTGCGTGTGTGGTTTTATTTCAAGTAACACCACATTTTTAGGATGGTGTTTTCCTACAATAATGGACTGTAGCTTTTGTAAGTAAGAAGTTTTGTTGAGGCCACTATAATACGCCGAGAAGGGTGCAGGTATATCGTAAATGGTGCGAGTGGCATCGTCTAGTAGTGATTGATATCCATAAAGGCTTGGAAAGCCTTGCATTTCTATGAGCTCAGGTACAATTTCATTTTTTTCATTCATGCAAATACCAAAATCAAACGCTAAAAAATGCGGATGTGCCGTTTGGTTGGGTACGTTTTTATTGGGTGGTATTGCAGCATCTGTTAGTGCCGTAAAGTTTGGATGGGTAATGGTATCAATGATGTAATCGCAAGTATCAAGCATTTGCTTATTGCAATGTGCATCAATAAAAACCGGTGTTTCTGCTACTCTAAAATCGACGGCACCTACAAAATCTTTATTTAATTCGGATAATAACTGCGCGTATTTCTGTTCCGAAAAATTATGGTTGAAACTATTTCTTTGATCAGGCACCATGGTGTTTCAATTTAATGAGCAGTCGAATCAAGAATAGCCAGGTTTAAAAAATTAGGCAAAATAGAATGATAGGTGAGCATAATTTTTTCTGAATCGAGTACCTGGTCTACCATGGATTGCCATTTTTGTTCGCCATGATTCTCGGTCACAATAATTTTTTTATCTGCTTGAAGTAAATACAAATGCATACCTGGGGCGTCTACTTCTGCATGAAACTGTGTACCCACAAAATAAGGGCTAAAACGCAAAGCCATAATAGCTCTTTCGTATGGCACATGTGGGCGGTCTTTTTCGATGGCTAAAATAGAAGCACCCATCGCTTCAATGACATCATCGTTTGGTTCGATTACTTGAAAATCCCTGCTGTCAACGCCATAAAATGGGTTGTTTAAACCAGTAAAGAGTGGGTCTGAAATACCTTCTGTGGTTGGGTGAACCGGAAATACGCCAAATGCCGTTGATTTTCTTTTACAAACCGTACCTACATGATAATATTTGCAAGCAAGCTGAAAACTATGGCATATAAAAAATACATGTTTGGGTTTTTCATTTTCGCTATTCCAAATTTCCATGCTCTCTAGCCAATCAAAATAAGCAGTCTCCCATTTGGTATCATTGGAATCAAGTGGAGAACCGGGTCCCCCACTTGAAATATAAATATCAAAACTAGTGTCTGGTGTTTCTAATAACTGTCTTACATCAAATACCTGATACGTGAGCGCTAGATTTTTTTGTCTAGCCCAAGCGTGCACAAGTTCATGAATACAGCGCATGCCTTCATTGGCATCGCCATCATATAAATCGAGTACCGCAACCTTAATGTTTTGATCCATGTTTTTGTTTACGCGTTATAAATAGCTCAGGTTTGTTTTAGGCGTAAGCGTTAGAAGCGTATGGTACATGAGTTTGATGGTTTCTTCGATATCATCGTGGTGTATCATTTCCACGGTGGTGTGCATGTATCTTAATGGCATAGAAATAAGTACCGATGGGCAACCATCATTGGCATATGCAAAACTATCGGTATCAGTTCCGGTACTTCTGCTTAGGGTTCTAAACTGTACTGGGATTTTATTTTTTTGTGCAACTTCTTCTACCACAGCTAATAATTTATTGTGAATCGCAGGCGCATAAGCTAGTGAAGGGCCTTTGCCACACTGGATATCACCTTCCACAATTTTACTAATCATTGGGGTGCTGGTATCATGTGTAACATCTGTGATGATGGCAATATCTGGTTTAATACGGCGGGCAATCATTTCGGCGCCACGTAGTCCAATTTCTTCTTGAACTGCATTTACAACATATAATGAGTAAGGCAATTTCTTTTTATTTTCTTTTAATAAACGCGCTACTTCTGCAATCATAAATCCACCAATGCGGTTGTCAAAAGCGCGTCCAATATAATAGCCATTTGCTAGTTCATCAAAGCCTTCTTCATACGTAACTACAGATCCTATATGAATACCTAAATCTTCTACTTCTTTTTTTGTTCTAGCGCCGCAATCTAAACATAGGTTGTCTACTTTAGGTTGTGGTTCTTTGGTGTCAGGATTTCCTAAACGCGTATGAATAGCAGGCCATCCAAACACCGCTTTAACGGGACCTTTTTTTCCATGAATCCAAACTCTTTTGGCAGGTGCAATTTGGTGATCCACGCCTCCATTTCTTTTTAGGTAAATAAGACCCTGATCTGTGATATAATTTACAAACCAACTAATTTCATCGGCATGGGCTTCGATCACTACTTTAAAAGGAGCACCTGGATTAATCACACCAACTGCAGTGCCATATGGATCTGTAAAAATTTCGTCGGTATATTTTTTGATGTATTCGAGCCACACTTTTTGTCCACCCGTTTCAAAACCAACCGGAGATGGAGTATTGATATAATTTTTTAAAAACGCCATGGATGCTGCTGTAACGACTGCATCTTTTTTCTGCTTCTTCGTTTTTGTGCTTGGTTTTTTTGTTGCCATAATATTTAATTTCACTTTATTGTATAGAAAATAGTAGGGTAGCGATGAGGCCGCAGGCGGCTTTCACTACAATGAGCCCGTCAATGATTGCAAGATAATAGAGAATGCTTTTACGTTGGTACATTTGGTAGCTTACACTTATCAACAAAATAAGCGGGATTGTGTTTAACAAAATTTGGTACCCTGTAAACCCGTGCAAATAGCTGTATCGTAGGGTGGCCATTAATATAAGGGCGCCAAGAGGTACAACAAACCAATTGATGGTTTTAGTGAGTCCCATGCGCACCACCAAGGTTTTCATTTGTTTATTGGCATCCGATTCAAAATCTTTGATGTCAAACAGCACCGCTATAATTGTTATATACAGGGCGTTGGAGATAAACAAAATAGGCATATGCGCCATGCCCTGATAGGTCTGATTGGTTAGTTTTAAAAAGAGGTAAGGTGCATAGACGCCAACGCCTGCCCAAATACAACCAATAACAAACGGCTTTAGTAAGCTATACGATCGTAGGTTGACAAAGGGATATTTTTTGGTATCAAAATAATATAAAAAAGATCCAAGGCCAATAAGGCAGCAATATAAAATATCGTAGGGTTCAAGTAACTCTATACCTGGTTGTAATGTAAATAGTTGATAGCTACCACCTCCAATTATAAAAGTAAGCAGCAACCACTGTGTTTTTTTGATACGCCCCGCATGCTCCCGCACCCATATAGTTCTTTGGTTAGGGGCGTCATCAATACTTTCTAACAGGTAGGAGTGATTGTAATAATAAACGGTTGCAACAGCAGCAATTGCTACAAATAAAACAGGGATTTGGCGGTGGCCTAACTGCGTAAAGCTAGCCATACAAAGGGCTGCCATGCATACGGCATAAAAATAATTGCTAAAGAAAAAAGAAGTAAAGCGATGTTCAAGAAAAATACGCCACCGAATCAATGTATCCCGGTTCACGTTTAATTCAGGATAATGATGTCAGAAGATACCACGGTGTCACTTTTATTTTTTGCTTTATCAGAAGCCCAAAATCTAAAATAACAAGTATCGTTTTTGCCGCATTTAGGAATAACGGTATAAATGCTGCCCGGAATAAATCCAGTATTATATCCTACTTCAAAAACGCCTTTCAAATTGGGTGTTGCTGTAAATGCCGGAATTTTTACACGATCACTAAAATTATTACAGCCTTTTGTTTTGGTTACTTTTTGCACCCAAATGCTATCTGAAATATCGCCTTCGGCGTCTGTAAACTCCATTGAAAAAATGATGGCGGAGGCGCCCGAAAAAACCTTCCCATTCACTGACTTAAAAGTGAGCTGGGGTTTTGTGGTATAGGTATCTTTATTGCAAGCAAATATGGTTACAATAATTGCCGTTAATATCAATAATTTTGCCTTCATTCGTGTAGGTTTCTGCTCAAATTTAGTAAAACAAACCAATCATTTGCTGTGTTGCCCATAGATGTTAACAATATTTTCTCTAGCGAGCCTGGTTTGTTTAACCAAACAGCGCTGGACCTCTTTGCATATCAGTATGCAGGGAATACGGTGTATCGGCGTTGGTGTGATCTTATTGTTCCGGCGGATCATCCAAAAAATGCACAAGGAGTGCCTTTAATTGAGCATTATACTTCCATTCCAGCCTTGCCCATTGGGTTTTTTAAAACCGAAACGGTGCAAACCGGAAATTATGAGCCTGCCCTTTTTTTTGAAAGCAGTGGCACTACCGGAACGGATCAAAGCAAACATTATCTCAAAGACGAAGCCGTATATCAGCGCAGTTTTATAACCGCTTTTGAACAGGTGTATGGGCCGGTTTCAAACTGGTGTATTATTGGACTGCTACCTGCTTATTTAGAGCGGCCACATTCGTCGCTGGTATATATGGTGGAGCATTTGATTAAAATATCTAATCATGCGCGCAGTGGCTTTTATTTATACAATCATGAAGCATTATCACAAACATTAAATGTCAATGAAGCTGCAAAACAAAAAACGTTATTGATTGGCGTTACGTTTGCATTATTAGATTTTGCCGCGCAATTTCCAGTGCCTTTACAACACACTACTATTTTAGAAACAGGTGGTATGAAAGGTAGACGTAAAGAACTAACGCGAGCGGAAGTGCACGAAACATTAATGAATGCTTTTCAGGTGCCTACTATTCATGGTGAATACGGCATGACCGAATTATTATCACAAGCCTACGCCACCGGAAATGGTATGTACAAATGCCCGCCATGGATGCGCGTTCTTGTAACCGAAGAAGAAGATCCACTAACCGTGAAAACCAGTGGGAGAGGAACTTTGCAAGTTATTGACCTCGCTAATATCCATAGCTGCTCGTTTATTGCCACAGAAGATGTGGGCGCTGTTTACGCAGATGGTAGCTTTGAAGTTTTTGGCCGAATGGATCATTCGGCCCTACGCGGTTGCAGCTTAATGGTGATCTAAAAATTTGCGCGCACGCAAATACAATTTTATACACTTACATTAAAATCACGAAGTGCATCGTTTAAACTTGTTTTTAAATCGGTGCTTGCTTTACGCTGACCAATAATTAAAGCACAGTTTACTTGGTATTCACCAGCGTTGAATTTTTTAGTAGTTGTACCCGGAATTACTACTGATCTTGCCGGAACACGTCCTGTATATTCTACCGGAGTTGATCCACTCACGTCAATAATTTTTGTTGATTGTGTTAATACTACATTGGCACCTAATACGGCTTCTTTTTCTACAATAACACCTTCTACCACAATACTTCTGCTACCTAAAAAACAACCGTCTTCGATAATAACAGGGCTTGCTTGTAATGGCTCTAATACACCGCCAATACCCACGCCACCACTAAGGTGTACGCCTTTTCCAATTTGTGCGCAACTACCTACTGTTGCCCAGGTATCTACCATGGTACCCGCATCTACATACGCACCAATGTTTACATAACTAGGCATAAGCACCACAGAGCTAGCAATGTAAGCACCATAACGTGCTACAGCTGGAGGAACGGCTCTAACGCCTAATTCTTTATAGTTACTTTTTAATAACATTTTATCGTAAAACTCAAAAGGAGGGAGCTCCCATGTTTGCATTTGTTGAATACCAAAATACATTAGAATAGCCTGTTTAACCCACTCGTTTACCACCCACTTACCGTCTTCTGGAGATGCTACACGCAAACGACCTTTGTCTACATCTTCAATCACGGCTCTTACGGCATCACTGTAGGTTGCTTCTTTTAATAAATCTCTATTAGACCAGGCTTCAAGTATTAAATTTTGTAAAGACATGCTTATTTTTTTTGCAAACATAAGCAAGACATCTTTAACTACCATTATCTGTCTAAATTCTCGTTAACAATTTGTAATTTGCCCCTGTGACCCCTCTATTTAATGCAGATATTGAAGCCTGTTTAAGCGTTTTAGAAAACGGTGGCCTTATTTTGTACCCCACCGATACCATTTGGGGTATTGGCTGCGATGCAACCAATGAAGAAGCTGTAGAAAAAATATTTGCCTTAAAAAAACGTATCGAAACTAAGGCGCTTATTGTGCTTATTGCAGATGAGCGTTCGCTACTCCAATATGTGGCGAGTCCGCACATTGAAGTGTTTGATTATATCCAAGGTGTTTCTAAACCAACTACTATTGTTTATGAAAATGCCATTGGACTTGCGGGTAATTTACTAGCCGAAGATGGCTCTGTGGGTATACGCATTTGTGCCGATGAATTTTGTAAGCATTTAATCAAGCGGTTTAAAAAACCTATTGTAAGTACTTCTGCCAATGTATCTGGTTTTCCGCCACCCAAAGTATTTACAGATATTGATATCGCTGTTAAGGGGGGCGTCGATTATGTGGTCCATTACCGTCAAGATGATGTTACGCCAGTAGAGCCCTCTGCTGTTGTGAAATGCAATAAAGACGGGAGTTTCACAATTCTGAGGCCTTAATTGGTTCCTTTTGTTTCCTTTTGGTTATTTTTGCTCCATGCATCGCATACTTGTTATTCAAACTGCTTTTATAGGAGATGTGGTGCTCGCTACAGCACTCCTAGAAAATTTGCATGCAGCTTATCCGGCAGCAACAATTGATATTTTAGTGAGAGCCGGTTCTCAAGAACTTTTTACAGATCATCCCTACATGAATCAGGTACATGTTTGGGATAAAAAGAAAAATAAATACCAGCATCTTTTTCAAATCATACAAACCATTAGGCGCATCAAATATGACGTTGTTATTAATGTACAGCGTTATTTGGCTACCGGCATTATCACTGTTTTGTCGAGTGCTACAAAAACAATTGGTTTTAATAAAAATCCACTCAGTTTTTTATTTTCGGAAGTGGTGAAGCACGCGTTTGGGACAGCCGCGCAAGCGGCTGGGCGCGCGGCTGAGCAGGACTCAAGTGGAGTGTCTCCACACGAAACCTCGCGCAACCATGCACTGCTTGCTTCACTAACAACAGCATCTGTTGCAAAGCCAGCACTCTATCCATCTGCTGCCAATTTTGCAGCGGTGCAAAAATTTCAAGGCGCTCCTTATATATGTATGTCGCCTGGCTCGGTGTGGGAGACCAAAAAAATGCCTGCAAAAAACTGGATCGAACTGATTAACGCACTGCCAACTAATTATACCATTTTTTTAATGGGCGCTCCTAACGAAACTGCATTATGCGAAGAGATACTAAGTGGTTCATCGAGAGGGGGAGTGGTTAATATTGCTGGACAACTAAACCTGTTAGAAGCAGCGGCACTTATTAAAGGCGCCCGTTTAAATTATGTAAACGATTCGGCACCGATGCATTTGGCGTCTGCAACAAATGCACCTGTTGCTGCCATTTATTGTTCTACGATTCCGGCATTTGGATATGGCCCATTATCATCTGTGCAATTTGTTGTTGAAACCATGGAACACTTGCCTTGTAAGCCCTGTGGCCTGCATGGAAAAAAGGTTTGTCCACTTGGTCATTTTAATTGTGGCAATACCATTACAACGACGCAATTACTAGCGCCTCTTTCGCTTATATAAATGAGCAAAGCGCTACATTTGCAAAGCATGGAAATTAATTGTTCACCCACAGAAACCCAACTCTTTAAAAAAATAGGTACCGCAGCAGATCAGCTGGGTGTGCCTGCTTATTTAATTGGTGGATTTGTGCGTGATAAAATTATTGGACGTCCTACCACCGATGTGGATGTAGTTTGTATTGGTGATGGTATTGCACTAGCACATGAAGTAGCTGGGTTATTTTCTCCAAAGCCTACGGTTGCATTTTTTAAAAACTTTGGAACGGCGCAAATAAAAATTGATGATTTTATTATTGAATTTGTTGGGGCACGCAAAGAAAGTTATGCTTCAGATAGTAGAAAACCAAGTGTGAGCCCAGGCTCGATAGAAGATGATCAAAAAAGAAGAGACTTTACCATCAATGCACTAGCCATTGGTTTACATGCATCGCATTTTGGACAACTCATAGATCCATTTGGTGGCTTACAAGCCATTCAGGATAAAATTATTAAAACACCCTTAGCGCCGCATCAAACATTTAGTGATGATCCGCTGCGTATGTTAAGGGGTATTCGTTTTGCGTGTCAGCTAGGCTATACTATTGTACCTGAAACCCTTGATGCCATTGCAGATAGTGCACATCGTATCAGTATTATTTCGCAGGAGCGCATTACCGAAGAGCTTAATAAAATAATGCTCTGCGATAAACCATCTGTAGGGTTTGATTTACTTTTTAAAGTAGGCCTACTACATAAAATATTTCCGCAGCTCGTAGATTTATACGGCGCCGAAAATATTGATGGTATGGGCCATAAAGATAATTTTTACCACACACTTCAAGTGCTTGATAATATGGCGGATAGCACGCCAGACTTGTGGCTTCGCTGGGCAGCATTATTACATGATATTGCAAAGCCAGCTACTAAAAAATTTGAAGAAGGTTTTGGATTTACGTTTCATGGTCACGAAGTAGTGGGTGCGCGGATGGTGCCTAAAATATTTACCAAACTAAAACTTCCTTTAAACGAGAAAATGAAACTCGTTCAAAAATTAGTGTTGTTGCATTTAAGGCCCATCAGTTTAACCAAAGAAAATATTACAGACAGTGCCATTAGGCGATTAATTTTTGACGCTGGCGAAGACATTGAAAGTTTAATGCTTTTGTGTAACGCCGATATCACCAGTAAAAACAAGCAAAAAGTAAAGCGCTATTTGCAAAATTTTGAAATGGTTCGCGCCAGGATTCAGGAGGTAGAAGATGGTGATAGACTGCGTAATTGGCAGCCGCCTGTAACCGGAGAAATGATCATGGAAACCTTTGGGCTAGAACCTTCCAAAGAAGTGGGACTTCTTAAAGACGCGATTAGAGAAGCTATTTTGGATGGTATTATTCCCAACGAACAGGAGGCAGCTATTAAGTTTATGCTTGAAAAAGCAGCCACTTTAGGGCTTCGCCCCGTATAAATAATTGTATTTTAGCAAAATAAACAAAAGAGCATGGCTGTTTTAAAATTTAGGGTGTATTTAGAAGAAGATGATTCGGTGTACCGAGATATATGCATCAAGCATACACAAACTTTTGCGGAACTCCATTACGCTATTTTAAAAGCGTATGAGTTTGATAACAAACATCAAGCTACTTTTTATAGAAGTAATGATAAGTGGTTGCAAGGCCGAGAAATAAGTTTTGAAGTATATGATAAAAAATATCAGGCGCCACCTTTACTCATGGCCGACACTGCTATTGGAACAGAAATTATAAACACCAATCAAAAGTTTGTCTACGAATATGATTTTGCAAAGGGTTGGTTGTTTTTAATTGAGCTGATTCATGTAAGTAAAGAAACAGATGCCTCATTAACGTATCCAACTACAACGCGTATAGAAGGCATTGGTCCACAACAGTACGGAACCAAAAGTTTACTGGGTAATAAATTTGCCGACATCGAAGAAAAATATGATTTATCAGAAGCTGCGGATGGATTTGGTGAAGAAGGAGATGAAGAAGACGGCGGTAGCGATGATGCTGATGCAGATGACGACGTTGTAGACACGCAAGATGAGTATGGACAAGACGAATATTAATAAGGTTGTAGCGATACTTGCTGCAAGTGATTTTGATTCAAACATACCCACGGTTATTGTTATAGTAGGTCCTACGGCTGTAGGTAAAACAGCTTTTGCTATAGCTATTGCGCAGCATTTTAATACCCAAATTATCTCTGCCGATTCTAGGCAGTGTTACAACGAACTTAATATTGGTGTTGCAAAGCCTGCTGCCGCAGAGCTTGCTGCAGTAAAGCATCATTTTATTTCGTCACATGCAATTACTCAAGATGTTAATGCGGGTGTTTTTGAAAAATACGCACTTGATGCTGCTGCTAGTATTTTCAAAACAAATACAACTGCAGTGATGGTAGGTGGCACAGGGCTTTACATTAAATCTTTTTGTGAAGGTATTGACGTGATGCCCGCTATAGATCCAACCATTAGAAATAGAATGATTACAGACTATGAAATAAATGGTCTCGAATGGTTGCAAAAAGAAGTAGCCACTAAAGATCCAATCTATTGGGAAAGCACTCACGAAAAAAACAATCCGCAGCGTCTTATGCGCGCACTTGAAATAGTGCTTGCAACCGGAAAATCAATCACTGGTTTTCAAACAGAACAAAAAGTTACTAGGCCTTTTAATATTTTAAAAGTTGGGCTATCTATGCCCCGTGAAATACTCAATAGTCGTATCAATGAAAGGGTAGACGCGATGATGCAAGATGGACTACTCGAAGAAGTGAAAGGGCTTTTACCCATGGCACACGTAAATGCATTACAAACAGTAGGCTATCAGGAAATATTTGAACACCTCCGCGGAGAAATATCTTTACAAGATGCTGTAACGATGATTAAGCAACATACCAGACAGTATGCCAAACGTCAAATGACTTGGTTTACAAAAGACAATCAAATAAACTGGTTAGAGCTTGATACCAAAAGTTAACATCACCGTTCCTCTTGATCCTGCTTGTGAAGCAAACGTATTTGGTTTATCGTTTAAGCGGTATGCAAATTGAACATCTTTGTTCATGATGTGCGCATAGCTTAAATCAATAAATATTCCATGGTCTCTATAGCCAATGCCGCCTGTAGCAAGCATTCTGCTAGCATCTAAAGCATCGTCGGCGTAGGGGCTACCATAATAAGCGCCACCCAATCTAAACATAACGGTGTGGAATTTTATTTCACCACCTAGCTTTAGATTAAAATTGCCTTTGTAGTTTTCTTTAATGGCTTCGTTTACCTGCGTGTAATAATTTTTTAAACCCATATCGGTAGGGTCAGCTGTAGAAAATCTTGAGCCTTTGTAATTTACATACTCAATATCGGCACTTAAAAAAGCGCGCTGTTTGCGGGTGTCTTTCACTTCTCTAAATACATAACTCGCACTGGCCGTTGCTCTCCAAGGCGTAATTAAGGTATAATTGCTTTCGCCTGCTTTACCACTATTGAGTGCATCGCTGTTAGCAGATCTTGTTCTCGCATACGATTCGGTATTGGCAATTAAGGAAGCCCTTACTTCATCTTTAAATCCAATCACCTGTGGTGTGTGCACCGCAAGGCCAACACGCCAAAATTCGGTGGGTTTATAAATGGTTCCTAGTTTTAAACCCATACCAATACCTCTAGAGCTAAAGCTTTCTTGAAAAGTGAAACTCTCAAATTGATTATTAGGGTTATTGGTCGCGTCTTTTTCGGTGTAAGTAAGTTCACGATTGTAATTAATGATCGGAATGGTTAAGCTTCCGCCTACATACATTTTGTCTTCCATATTACCTGCAAGACCCAGTGCTAATTCGTGGTAGCCACCATTTGTGTTGGCGTCATAACTTTGGTTTACACCTGTAGAAATAGGCACCATACTTTGGTAACCATCAAATCTACCTTGTGCATTATTAGACGTGTCAACTAAAAAAGTTCTGAACGCTAATGAGGATCCAAAAATATAATTACTCAGTGCTGCATTGGTGTCCGCTAAATCTCGCGTGAGTTCTTCGAGGTATTGCTCCGAAAAAGAACTCATATTATTAAAGCCCTTAAACGTTACCCTGTTATTGTAATTGGCTACTTGATTAATAGAAACCGCAACGGCATTACTGGTCCACTTGCTTTTTTTATTGTTGCTAAATCCAAAAACAAAACCACTTGTACCGTAGAGCATATTATTTTTTGCACTGGTGGTATCGGAGCCTCTGTAGTTTAATTTGTTGTTGTTGAAGTTCATACCAGGCGACATTACAAACTCAGATGTTTTAAACAATCCAAGCCCAGCAGGATTTACGTGGTTGGCTGTAATTTCACCACCAAGTGAGCCCATCACACCACCGGTTGCTATATTTCTAGCAGAACCATTTTGTGTAAACCAAGCTGTGCGCAGCGCATAGTCTGGTTGTTGTGCAAATAAGGTTGTAACAAATAATGTTGCAACAGCAAGTATCGTTAGTTTCATAAATGTTAGATTGAATCCTTTAGAACTAGTTATCTCTTCCGCCTCTGCCAGTTGATGTGCTAGTGCCGGTGCTTTTTACACCACCGCTATTGCCGCCTGCACTGCTTGATGGCATTGGAGCAGGGCTACTACTAGAATTGGAAAAACTTCTGGAAGCTCTGTCCCAACTGTTGTTGTTTACAGCGCCTGCAACCGTTGTTGCTGTAGAGAATACTCTTTTTACAAGGTTCCCAAAACTATTGCCGGTATTTCCTGTTTCATACACGCCTGTTTTTGGATTGCGGTAGCCTAAATTAACGTTGCCGTATGTTTTATTTTTAAATGCAGTAACATTAGATCCTGCACCTCCGCCAATATTTACCCTTGGATTTTTAAAAGCAATGACACTACTAATAGGATTTCTAAAACCATTACCCCAGCCGTAGCCAAGTCCTAAATTAGACCCAAAACCGAGGCCAGGATTAAATCCATTATTGCAACCGCAATTATAATTGTATCTGAAGTTGTTGAAATTATTATTGAATCTATTTCCCACAAAATCAAAGCGGCTATCATACCAATAACTGTAATCATCGATGCAGTTAAAGCGGTAGCGGTTGCTTAGTTTAAGACGTAAAAAACGGTCTTCTTGCAGCTCGCTATAACGCTCATACTGATCCTTGGCTTCTTCTTCACGTTCTAATTCTTTTTTATTAACGCCATTAGCGGGCGAATAGTAAACGTCGTCGGGGGTTTGCCCGGCTTCGTAAACGGTGCCGCAACTTGTTGCAAAAACGAGTAAAACTGCTACTGATAGGAGGTTAGTTTTCATGGCAGATGGGTATTTAGGTATACTATTATGCGAAGTTACATACATTTGCGGTGCAGGCAACTACAATTACAGGGTCGGTATCTGATATCTAAACTAACAATTGTAAGCCTATTATTTTGTTAAGAATATTGTAATTCAATTATGAGCAAGGAAATAACCCCAAGAGCGCAAGATTATTCGCAGTGGTACAACGATTTAGTGATTAAAGGAAGCCTCGCAGATCATAGTGCGGTTAGAGGCTGTATGGTGATTAAACCCTATGGTTTTGCACTATGGGAAAACATGCGTGATGTATTAGACAAAATGTTTAAAGACACGGGTCACCAAAATGCATACTTCCCTTTATTTATTCCTAAAAGTTTATTTGAGGCCGAAGAAAAAAATGCAGAAGGTTTCGCAAAAGAGTGCGCTATTGTTACACATTACCGTTTAAAATCAGATCCTAATAATAAAGGAAAATTAATTGTAGATCCAGAAGCAAAACTGGAAGAAGAATTAGTGGTGCGTCCTACATCGGAAGCAATTATTTGGAATACTTACAAAGGATGGATTCAGTCTTATCGTGATTTACCAATACTCGTAAACCAGTGGGCCAATGTGGTGCGTTGGGAAATGAGAACCCGACTTTTTTTACGCACTGCCGAGTTTTTATGGCAGGAAGGACATACGGCACATGCTACTAAAGCAGAAGCTATAGAAGAAACCACTAAAATGCTAGATGTGTATGCCGATTTTGTAGAAAATTGGATGGCACTTCCAGTAATTAAAGGTGTAAAAACGGCTAATGAACGTTTTGCAGGTGCCGAAGATACCTATTGTATAGAGGCTATGATGCAGGATGGTAAAGCGTTACAGGCAGGTACCTCACACTTTTTAGGACAAAATTTTGCGAAAGCATTTGATGTTAAATTTTCTGATAAGAACAATAACCTAGAATATGTGTGGGCTACTAGTTGGGGCGTGAGTACACGTTTAATTGGTGCACTTGTGATGGCACATAGTGATGATCAAGGGCTTGTATTACCACCAAAAATTGCTCCACTACAAGTTGTGATTGTTCCAATTTTTAAAGGCGACGAACAAAAAGCAGCGATCGATGCAAAAGTAACTGTGATGATGGCCGAATTAAAAGCGCTTGGTGTTTCTGTAAAATATGATGATAGTGATAATGCAAGACCAGGATGGAAATTTGCAGAATATGAAATGAAAGGGGTGCCTGTAAGAATTGCAATTGGTGCAAGAGATTTAGAACAAAATATTGTAGAAGTAGCTAGACGTGATACCAAAGAAAAAGCAAATGCTTCGATTGATGGTATTGGACTTCACGTAAAAAATTTACTTGACGAAATTCAGGCAAATATATATAATAGAGCCAAGGCCTTTAGAGATGATCATATTACAGAGGCTAATACTTGGGACGAGTTTGTTCAGTTACTAGATAACAAAACCGGATTTATATCGGCACATTGGGACGGCTCACCTGAAACAGAAGAAAAAATTAAAGAACAAACCAAGGCTACTATTAGATGTATTCCTTTAGATAATAAGCAGGAAGCGGGCACTTGTATTTTATCGGGTAACCCTTCTACACAGCGCGTTTTATTTGCGAGAGCTTATTAATCTATGAAGAAGCAAAAAGAGTACCATCCATCCATGCAGCCCTACCTTGATGGGCAGGTGATATTAATTGATAAGCCACTCAAATGGACTTCATTTGATATCATTAAAAAAGTGCGTTACCAAACACGCATTGCAAAAGTGGGTCATGCCGGAACCCTCGACCCACTGGCTACAGGGCTTCTTATTGTTTGCACGGGAAAATTTACCAAGCAAATCAATGATTATATGGGCATGGAAAAAGAGTATACCGGTACCATTACACTCGGTGCTACAACGCCCACTTTTGACTTGGAAAGTGAGCCCACCAAAATCACTTCTTTAGAAAATATTACGCCGCAAAAAGTACTGGATACAACCGCTCAGTTTACCGGAGCAATTATGCAAATGCCACCCATGCACTCAGCTATTAAAAAAGATGGACAGCGATTGTATTTAGCAGCGCGTAATGGAGAAGAAGTAGAAATAGATCCAAGACCTGTTACGATTTACGCATTTGAAATCACAAATATTGAATTGCCTATAGTACATTTTAGGGTTGCTTGTTCTACAGGAACTTACATCAGAAGTTTAGCCAACGATTTTGGTGCAGCACTTGGTGTTGGCGGGTATTTAAGTAGCCTAAGGCGTACAAAAATTGGATCATTTTTAGTAGAAGACGCCATGCAAATAACTGCATTTGAACAGCATATTGCAATGCTAAAAGGGGAGGCCGATACCAAACTGTAGAGCCAGGTTATTTACTTTTAAACCGGAGGCACGCGTTTCTGTGATCGCAAAATTATTAAAGCTCATCCATCCATTATTTTGTTGACGTGCAGGGTCTTTTACGCGGTAGGCCAAATCAAAGCGCAATAAAAAATACGAGAAGTCAAACCTAAGTCCAGTACCTAAGCCAATCGCTAGGTCTCTTCCAAAATTTTTAAATGTAAAATGTGCATCTGGTTCGGTGGCATTTTTTTTAACGTTCCAAACATTTCCAATATCAGCAAATACAGCACCGCCAATTTTTACAGATGAAAAATTTGCAAGGGTAAAGCGGTATTCAATATTTGTTTCGAGTTGCATGTCGCCAAAACGGTCTCTATAACTTGAGTTAACCGTATCACTAAACACGGAGCTTCCAAGTCCTAACTGTCTGAGTCCCCAAGCGCGCATGCTATAAGGGCCACCTGCAATAAATTGTTTGAAAAACGGTAAGCTTTTGCCTAATACAGGATCGGATCCATAATTATAACCAAAGCCAGCAAAAGCACGGTACGCAAATTCAGATTTTCTGTAACGGTTTAATTGTCTGTACTCGGTTTCTGTTTTGATATACCGGTATACATTGTTTTTAATACTTGGGAAAATTTCAAAAATACCGCCCGCCTCTTCGGCGCTAATTCGGAGGTAGTGGCTTCTATTTTTGTGCTTGACACTATTCACCGTTCTAATAAATGAAAAGCTTTGGCTAAAAATATTGCCCTCATTAAATGATGCTTGTAAAAACGGATTGTTTTTAATAAGGCTATCTAGTCCACCAAGTCTAGTAATACCATAGAGTTCAAGATTGAGTGGTTTGTACAACCAAATATTATCACCGTTCTTTTTTTGTTGGTGCCACTCGTAACCAATACTTGTTACCAGTGATTTTATTTGGTAATAATCTCTTCTATCGACATAAGAACCATTGATGGAAACAAGTGTTCTTTGGTTGTCTAGTGCTTTTATTTTTTTCCAATTTTTAAATGGCTGCATAATATGCGGAATCGCATAGGTATGTCCAGCATTGATTAAAAAAGTTTGTACAATATTGTTGTCTGTGGCGCCAATTAAATTTAATTCTACTCCAGTTCTAAAACTTGTAACAGATTGTATGGCCTGTTTCCAAACGTTACGGTTGGTGTAGTTTAGATTGGTAGAAATACCAAGTGTATTACCGGTTACAATATCTGCAGAGTTTCGGCTACCTTCTAGATCGATGGAGGCACTTTGTTTAGAAGCAGGTGCTAAAAATAAATGAATATCAAGGCTGTCTTTTGCTGTTTTTAAAATTCTTGCATCCACTTGTTGCCAGGCACCTATTTGTCCTACGGTATTAAGTGTTTTGTAGTACAGGTTTTCGTTATAGAGTGTTCCAGGATATAAATAATTGTGTTGTAAAATTGGTTTGCTACTAAACTTTCCAGTTTTATTGTGAAAATGAATTTGCTGATTATAATTGTTGGTTAAAAATTGATTGCCAATTAATGTGTCAGGCGATTCATAAATACTCACTTCTGGATAATAGTGAACGGCTCTTATTGTAAATGGTGTTGTTTGATTGCTATCAAGTACCTTTTTATTTTTTATTAGAATATCCCAGTTGATATTTGATTGTTGCTTTGCCTCAATGCTATCAATTCTATTAATTTGTAAAAAAGGATTGGTAATAATTTCTAATAATTTGGTATCTACGGTATCAACCTCTGCTACTAAATTTTCTTTGTTAAATCCATAGTACCCATTACTACGGTATAAGCTTGTTAAGCGGTCCAAATCTTGACTGATAGACTCTTTAGTATAAACGCTCCCTTGTTTTAGGCTGCTTTGATTGTTGTGCTTACTCGTTAGTTGTTGTAAACTGCTGTCTTCAATGGCGTAACCTACTTTGTTAACGAGTGTTTTGCTGCCGGTATTTATTTTTAATATAATATTCGTTTGTAGTTGGTCACCCAGGGTGTCTACTCTAATTGAATCGGCAAAAGATGCTCTGTAAAAACCCCTGGTTTGCAAGTAGGCGTTCATAAAGCTAATAGACCGCTGCAAATTAATAGGGTCAAAAACCGCGGGCTGCTTTATTTTATAGAAAAAGCCAAATTTTTGGATGCTTCTGATCCGAATACTATCGTCCCAGTAATTATCAAGTTCGGTAGTTAATTGTTTTTTCTCATCTTTGGACCCTGTACCGGCAATTTCAATTTTATTGTTGTAAACAAAGGCCTTGTTAATAGGGTAGTTGACAACCGTAGTTCGGCGTTGTTCGGAACAAGCAGATAACATACAAATCACGACAATGGTGATAAGTGTACTGGTTAAATAATTAAAATTGCTTACTAAACGCATAACGATGGTAACAAAGTCTGAGCTCAAATATATCCAATCTTTGTCCGACAAAAAAGTTAGACTTGAAACCGGTTGTTTTATTGCCGAAGGCGTAAAGCTAGTAGGTGAAATGATTGCTGCAGGCTATCCTTTAAAAGCCGTGTATGCGCTTGATAGTTGGGAGTCGCCAGATGCTAGTATTGAAGTAACCCGCATTGAAGTATTTGAACTTGAAAAAATGAGTATGCTTCAAACACCCAATCAAGTATTGGCTGTTGCCATGATGCCTCAACAAGTAAAGGCACTGGATTTGGGGGGTCAATTAACACTTGTACTAGATGGCATTCAGGATCCTGGAAATATGGGCACCATTATTAGAACCGCTGATTGGTTTGGGATTACACAAATAGTGGCTAGTGAAGATACCGTAGATGTGTACAATCCAAAAGTAATTGGTGCCACCATGGGAAGTTTTATGCGCGTATCAGTAACTTATAAAAATTTGCAAGAATGGATGCCTACTGTAAAATTACCTGTTTATGGTGCTTTATTAGAAGGTGAAAATATATTTACAACAAATGCGGTTAAGGAGGGCTTACTTGTTATTGGGAGTGAAGGAAAAGGTATTCGTGAAAATATTTTGGACCTTATTACATATCCGGTTACCATTCCTAAAATTGGAGGTGCAGAGTCTTTAAATGCCGGTATCGCCGCAGGTATTATTGTAGCACAATTAACGCGGTAAATTTTATTATATATTGTGGGGCTTATTTAAATTCAATCGCTTTAACCGGACTAATTTTTGGAATAAGAAGCGTAGGTAAAAACAGGGATACAAAACATACCAAGCTGGTACCAATACAAACGGCAGCTACCTGCCAAGCAATAATTTTTACGGGCGCCACTGAGATATAATAAGACGCTTCATCGAGTGTGATAAATCCGGTAGCTTGTTGTAAGAGACAAATGCCAAGCCCTACAATAAGGCCAAAGCCAACGCCAGCAATGGTTATAAAGGAAGCGTATACAATAAATATTTTTTGAATGGTCCAATTGGTAGCCCCCATCGATTTTAATAGTCCAATCATATTGGTGCGTTCTAGCATTAAAATGAGAAGGCAAGTAATTAAATTAATAAGTGCTACAATACCCATTACAATAAATACAACATTACGGTTTACGTCTTGAATGTCTAGCCAATCAAAAATATTCGGGTACACTTCTTTGATGCTTTTACTCATCCATTCTGAAGGTAAGGCATTGGATAAATTATTACTTACTGCATCAATGTTTTGATATTGATCAATAAAAACTTCGTAACCCCCAATTTGATTGGGTTCCCAATTATTAATGCGCCTAATTAAATTAATGTCTGCTATCATAAAAAGTTTATCATACTCGTCAATGCCGGTATGATAAAATCCAACAACCACTAATTTGCGGTAGGTTTTTTGTGCATCTGTATTGGTAGAAACGAAATGCACTTTTATCGTATCATTAATTTTTATTTGTAGCGCCTTTGCAACAGCGTCTGAAACAATGGTTTCTTTACTGTACAAACTATCGGTATACTGTATCCACCTGCCAGCTACTAAAAACTGCTTGAGTGCAGTATGGTTTTCATTTTTTTCGATGCCTTTAATAAGCACGCCTTCAATATCAGTTTGCGATTCTAATACCGCAGATTTTGTTGCAAAACTGTTGTATGAAATTATTCTGGGTGTGGCTGATATATTTTTTTCGACTTCTTTATTTCTGATAAGTGGAAGCTCCTCAGATACCAACGACTTGCCTACCTCATATTTTTGTACCCGGATATGCCCCCAAAAGCCAAAAATTTTATCGGCTACTTTTTCCTGAAAACCATTTACAAAGGCCAGCGTAATAATCATGGCTGTAATGCTTACGGCAGTAGCCACCACAGAAAGCCGGATGATAAACCGGGAAAAGCTTTGCTGCTTGTTAAAGGCGATACGTTTGGCAATATGGTAGGATAGGCCCAAAAAGGTTGTTTTGGTAAAATTACGAATAGTATTTTTGTAAGCATGAATCTATCCCATAAATATTGGACCGGCTGTATGTTATTAATACTTGTTTGTACAACTGCTCTTATGGCGCAGCGTGTTCCGGACCAAATTTATATGTCAAATATTAAAACCCCAGTTCTTTTTCAGCAAAACAATCAACTTTCAATACCCATTATCAGGCTTCAATCATCTGATGCATTAGAACTGCATTTTGATGATTTGTCGGGTGTACCTAAAAATTATTTTTACAGTTTTCAACTTTGTAATGCAGACTGGACACCCGCCATGTTAAACCCATTTGATTATATAAGTGGCTTTCCTCAAAATAGAATTAGTATGTACCGCGTGTCGAGCGTTGCATTAACGCGTTATGTACATTATCAGGTGCTACTGCCCGAAAAAAATTCGGTTCCAACAAAAAGTGGTAATTATATTTTAAAAGTTTTTTTAGATAACGATACTTCTAAACTTGCGTTTACAAAAAGGTTGTATGTACTAGAAGAAAAAGTAACGGTAGGTGCTGGTATCACACAACCTTACGGTTCTGATATTTTGCGCACACACCAAAAAATTCAGGTCAATGTGGGAACTAAAGATTTAAATATTTTAAGTCCAGGGCAGCAAACAAAACTTCTTATTTTACAAAATAATAAATACATAGGGGCTGATTTTATAACACAGCCTACATTTATTAGAGGAAAGAATTTTGAATATTCTACAGAAGATGTGCAACAAGTATTTGAAGCCGGAAAAGAATACCGCTGGGTAGATATTCGAAGTTTTAGATTTGAGTCGGACAGGGTTGTTAGAACCGATAAGTCAACAACGCCATTAACCATTGTTGTGAAACCAGATTTTACACGAAACGATCAGCGCAATATTTTTTACATGGATACCAATGGTTGGATGTCTACCGCCACCACCGAACTTATTAATCCTTGGTGGCAAGGTGATTATGCAAACGTAAATTTCACGTATGTAACTCCCGGATTAAAACCGCTTCCAGGCAAAGAACTCTACATGGTAGGTGCGCTAACCGGAAATATGCTAGGGGATACGTCAAAAATGGAATTTGACCCTGTAGTAGGCGCCTACACCAAAACGCTGCTCTTAAAACAGGGTTTCTACAATTACACGTACCTTACTAAAGATAAAGGTGCTCCTTTATCCACTTCTTCTTTTGCCCTAACAGACGGTAATTTTTGGGAAACCGAAAACGATTATACCATTTTCTACTATTATAGGACACTTGGTGGCCGTCATGACGAGTTAATTGGCTTTGCCAAGGTGAATTCACGAAATCAGCTCAGAACCAGATAATTTGGTGTATTTAATGGCTTAAAAATTAGGGAGAATTGAGGGCAAACCTTACTTTTGTATCGGCAGGTCTTACACGACCAGCTCCTGCAGAACCTCCCCAGGGTAGGAATACAGCAAGGATAAGCGGTTGAGCGGTGCGATGTGAGTAGCCTGCCATTTTTTTTATTCCCCGTCTATTTCGGGGAATTTACTTTTAACAGAAAAACCATGAAGTTTTTTATTGACACGGGCAACCTCGCTCAAATTAAAGAAGCCTACGATTTAGGCATTTTGGATGGTGTTACAACCAACCCTACGTTAATGGCTAAAGAAGGTGTTAAAGGCGAAGCAGCCATTGCCAACCACTACAAAACAATTTGCGAAATGGCAGATGGTGATGTGAGTGCCGAAGTACTTTCTACCGATTTTGCTACGATGGTAGAAGAAGGTAAAAAGCTAGCTGCGATCCACCCAAATATTGTGGTTAAAGTACCACTTATTAAAGATGGTATTAAAGCAATCAAGTGGTTTACTGATAATGGAATTAGAACCAATTGTACACTTGTGTTTAGTGCAGGTCAAGCTATTTTAGCGGCTAAAGCAGGTGCTACTTATGTGTCTCCATTTATTGGAAGAATTGACGATAGCTCTTGGGATGGTATGGAACTGATTGGTCAAATCAGACACATTTATGATATCCAAGGTTTTAAAACAGAAATATTAGCAGCGTCTATCAGAAATGCGCTACATATTGTTAAAGCTGCAGAAGCAGGTGCCGACGTTTGTACCTGTCCGCTAGATTCTATTTTAGGTTTGTTAAAACATCCTTTAACAGATATTGGACTTGCTAAATTTATTGAAGACGCTAAAAAAATGTAGTGGCTAAAAATTTTTAGACCCGCCAAATGGCCGCACTTGTGCGGCCATTTGTATTTAGTGCTTGTGCGCTTTTTTCTTGATCATACCACCCTTGGTATCTTTAACAGAAGTCATCACCACAAATGCAGTGGGGCTTATTTTTTCGATCTCTGTATTTAGTTTATTGATTTCTAATCTAGTGATAACCGTGTAGATAATATCAATGTCATCGCGTTCTCCTCTTTTACCAGTTCCATTGGCGCCCTTATATACGGTAACGCCTCTTCCCATGGTTTGAACAATCATGTCTTTAATTTCTTTGTTGTGCGATGAAACAATGGTGACGCCTATGTATTCGTCGATACCTTCGATAATAAAATCGAGTGTTTTTGAAGCTGCAAAGTAGGTGATCATAGAGTACAGTGCTGTTTCGATAGACAATAAAAAGGCAGCAGATCCAAATATAATAACATTGATGATGATGATGATGTCACCAATGGTTACACCCATTTTTTTACTAATATAAATAGCAAGTACCTCAGTACCATCAATTACACCCCCACCTCTAATGGTTAGGCCAATCCCCGCTCCTAAAAAAATGCCACCAAAAATAGAAACGAGTAATTTATCGTTGGTGATAATTGGGAAATGAACAAATGCAACGCAAATACCTAAGCCAATGATGGCTAGTAATGTTTTGAAAGCAAATGATTTTCCTAAAGTAAAGTAGCTTAAAAATATAAATGGGATATTAATTAAAATGATGAGTACCGAAAAGGGAAGTTGCGTGAGCTCCGTTAATAAAAGGGAAACACCGGTTACGCCACCATCTATAAACTTATTAGGTAGTAAAAAACCATTGAGGCCAAAGCCCGCAGCAATAATGCCTAAAAAAATATAGAGGCTACTTTTGATTTCTGCTTTAATAGAAACCCTTTTTCTCTTATAATTTCTTGCCTTTTGAAATCTGGTATTGTGGGTGGTAGCTTCCATATGATTATTGGTGTTTAAGAGCCTCGCGCTTAGATAAATTAGAAAGTTGGGGGTGGTCTTTTACAAATTTTATAACCCATTTTTTATTGGTATAGGCATAGGCGCGCAGCGCCCAGCCAATGGCTTTATTAACAAAAAACTCGTTGGTGTCAATACAGTTAACAATGTATTTTTCTAGTAGTTGCGTGTTGGTTTTTTCTTTGTAAGGTAGTTGAAATAAAATACTCATACGCTGTAGCCAAATATTACTAGCGTTATTCCATTTGTGCGTAGTGTTTTCTAACAATTCAGGAAATTTGATAAAATACTTTCCAATTACATTTGAATTGATAGAATCTACACTGTCCCACCAGCTTTTATGGGTAAGCATCCATTCAATAAGTGTTATTGTTTTGTTGGTCCATAATTTGTGGTGAAAAGCAAGTAGTTCTATGGCAAAATAATGGAGCTCCCGCTGTGGTTCGTTAAAGGCTTCTTTGATGATGGTTGCTAGTTCTGTGTGCTTTGTTACTGGATAGGTTTTGTAAAATACCTTGCAAATACTTCGTCGCTCCGGTGTTTGAAGCCCATAAAATTCAAACTGATGCAACAGGTATGCTTTGGCGCCTGCTGCTTTTGCAGTATTGGCATCCGTTGCAAATTCTTTTTTTATTTGAATAATATAGGGATGCGCCATAAACGAATTTATAACTGTACCACTTGTTTTATTTCGTGGCTTTGTTTAGCAGCCACCAGCACTTTCATAATGTTAATGCCTTCTTGTGGTGTAACGGGTACTGGTTTATTTTCTAGAATGGCTGCTGCTACTGCCTCATAGTATTTTCCATAATCACCACGCTCACTTTCAATGATGGTACTTGTAATGACACCATCTGTATCGGTGCTTAGTGTTCCATAGTTTTTGGGATCCTCTTTACCCCAGTTTTCACCTCCAGGTTTGTGTCCTGCTAATAATAAATCTTCTTGCACATCGGATCTATTTTTTATAAAACAGCCTTTGGTACCATAAATTTTATAGCCAGGCCCTACTTGCATAAACACCATACCACTGGTAAGTAGTATGCGGTGGGTAGGGTAGTATAATAGGAGTGTGAAATAATCATCGACTAACGACACCGATCTTGTGATGCGAAGGTCTGCAAACACAGCAGTAGGCATACCCGAAAGCTGAATGGCCTGATCTACTAAGTGTGGGCCTAAATCTAGTAATACGCCAGCACCCGGTGTTGGTTGTTCTTTGTGTACTTTAGGACTTAAGGTAGTTCGGTAGCGTTCGTAAGAAATTTGTACGTCTAAGAAATGTCCAATTTTATGTTGGGCAATCAGTTTTTGTATCGTTAAAAAATCAGCATCATAACGTCTGTTTTGATATACTGTTAATACTTTTTGTTGTTGCACCGCAAGTGCAGCGAGTTCTTCCGCTTCTTCTACTGTAACGGTAAATGCTTTTTCTACCACTACATGTTTTCCGGCAAGTAGAGCTTGTTTGGTGTATGTAAAGTGCGTGTCGTTAGGGCTATTAACAACTACTAAATCAATACTTGGGTCGGTAAGGATGGCTTCATATGATTCGTAGGATGTAACACCCGGGTAAACGGCTTGTATGTTTTTAGAAGAGCGTTCCCACGCGCCTGCTAGCACAAAATTTGGATTCAAGTTTATAAATGGCGCGTGGAACACGCGCCCACTCATACCAAACGAAACAAGGGCTGTTTTTATCATAGCACAAATTTAAGAAAATCCAAGCGGGGTATAAAAACAAAAATCCCTCTGAATTTTCAGAGGGATTTTTAAATCTTTAGAGGTGTTTTCAACACTATCCAGCAACCTGCTTTCTAATAATATTTAACGCACCACCCGCTTTAAACCACTCAATTTGTTGTTGGTTATAGGTGTGGTTTGCTTGAATAGAGTCAGTTGATCCGTCTTTGTGTGTTACCACTAGAGTTAACGGCGTACCTGGTGCAAAGCTTGTTAAGCCAACAACATCGATACTATCATCTTCCTGAATTTTATCGTAGTCTGCTTTGTCTACAAAAGTTAAGGCCAACATACCTTGTTTTTTAAGGTTTGTTTCGTGGATACGTGCAAATGATTTTGTTAATACCACACGCACACCCAAATGACGTGGCTCCATGGCAGCATGCTCACGAGAACTACCTTCTCCGTAGTTTTCGTCACCCACTACAATGGTACCAACACCTGCAGCTTTGTAAGCTCTTTGGGTATTAGGAACCGTATCAAAAGATCCAGTTAATTGATTTTTTACGCTGTCGGTTTTTTCATTGAAAAAGTTAACCGCACCAATGAGCATGTTGTTAGAAATATTATCTAGGTGACCACGGAATTTTAACCAAGGACCTGCCATAGAAATATGATCTGTGGTACACTTGCCTTTAGCTTTAATTAATAATTTCAATGATTTTAAATCGGTGCCTTCCCATGCAGCAAAAGGATCTAATAGTTGTAAACGTTTAGAAGAAGGATCAACTGCAACAACAACGCCCGAACCATCTGCAGCAGGTGCTTGGTAGCCTGCATCTTCTACGGCAAAACCTTTTATTGGTAATTCGTCACCAGTAGGGGCGTCTAACATTACTTGTTCGCCTTTATCGTTGGTTAAGGTATCCGTTAATGGATTAAAAGTTAAGTCACCTGCAATCGCAAGTGCTGTAACAATTTCTGGAGATGCAACAAATGCAAATGTATTAGGGTTACCATCGGCACGCTTTGCAAAGTTTCTATTGAAAGAATGTACGATGGTATTTTTTTCTTTTTTCTCTGCACCAACGCGCTCCCACATACCAATACAAGGTCCACAAGCGTTTGCAAATACTTTCGCACCAATTTGACTAAACACATCTAAGAAACCATCTCTTTCGATCGTGTATCTTACCTGTTCAGAACCTGGTGTAATCATGTATTCGGCCTTTGTCGTAAGTCCTTTTTGTGCTACTTGTTTAGCAAGGCTAACTGCACGACTAATGTCTTCGTAAGAAGAGTTGGTACAACTACCAATTAAACCAACTTCTACAGTTGTAGGCCATCCGTTTGCAGCAGCTACTTCTTTCATTTTAGAAATTGGTGTCGCTAAATCTGGTGTGAATGGTCCGTTTAAGTGTGGCTCTAAAGTATTCAAATCAATTTCAATCACTTGATCGAAGTATTTTTCTGGATTTGCATATACTTCTGCGTCAGCAGTTAAATGTTCTGCAATCGTATCAGCTAATGCAGCAACATCGGCACGGCCAGTAGAGCTTAAGTAACGGCTCATGCTAGCATCGTAACCAAATGTAGAAGTAGTAGCACCAATTTCGGCACCCATATTACAAATGGTTCCTTTACCTGTACAACTCATGCTTGTTGCACCTTCACCAAAATATTCTACAATCGCACCAGTACCACCTTTCACCGTTAAGATACCAGCCACTTTTAAAATCACATCTTTGGGCGCTGTCCAGCCGTTTAACTTACCCGTTAATTTAATACCTATGAGTTTAGGCCATTTTAATTCCCAAGCAAGTCCTGCCATCACATCACATGCATCTGCACCACCAACACCAATCGCTAACATACCTAAACCACCTGCGTTAACGGTATGTGAATCGGTACCAATCATCATACCACCAGGGAATGCATAATTTTCTAAAACTACTTGGTGAATAATACCTGCACCTGGTTTCCAAAAACCAATGCCATATTTATTAGAAACTGAAGCTAAGAAATCATACACTTCTTTACTCTCTGTTGTTGCTACTTGTAAATCTTGTTTGGCTTCTACTTTTGCAGAAATTAAGTGATCACAATGCACGGTGCTAGGTACTGCAACTTTTGGACGACCTGCTTGCATAAATTGTAACAATGCCATTTGTGCTGTTGCGTCTTGCATCGCAACGCGGTCTGGAGCAAAGTCTACATAAGAACCGCCTCTTTCAAAATTACTTGGAGATTGATCACCATGTAAATGTGAAAAAAGAATCTTTTCTGAAAGGGTTAAGGGTCTGCCAAGTGCTTCTCTAGCTGCATTAATTTTTGCAGGCATTTCTGCGTACACTTTTTTGATCATTTCAATGTCAAAAGCCATAACATTAGGTATTTAAAGTGGTTGAATTGATTTTTAAAAATCTGCTGCAAAGTTAAGCCAAAATGCCGATTTTCAGAGTGGAAATTGGTCAAAAACAAGCGATTTTGATGTAAATTATTATAAATACATAGTCTAAACATGATGGCTAAGTAAAAGAAAGAATATCGTTATAATTATTTCAATTCTTTTTTTAGTCCGACAAGTTTTGTTTCCAACTGGATCAATACATTTTTTTGTTCCTTGATAAAACTATTATCGGCTATACTTCCAATAACGGCATTCATTTCAGCTTCATTTTCGTACACCATTTTCCTAAATGGATTTGCATAATCCTTAGCGCGCGTGTTTTGGATACGTATAGTGATGTCTTTTTTGATTTCTAAATAAGTATTTAACCATTTTATAAATTGAGTGGCTGACAGGTTGCTTAGTGATTTTTTGGTGAGCCTTTCTAAAGATGACAATGCATGCAAGTCTTTTCTGGAATTGTATTTACCTGATTCGGTTTCGTAAAATTTGTGTACTTGATTCCAACTTTCGATCTCACCGGATTTGATTTTATTTAATAGCCCTTCCACTTTTTTTTCTGGGATTAACTGTCCTCCGATGTTGGCCCAAGTTAAATTGGTAGGCGATAGCTTAACTTGTTGCAGCGTGCTAATAATACTTTCCCCTTTTTTATTATCTGTAATACGTAAAGCTGCTTCTATACCATATATGAAAATGATTTTTTCAAACATATGGTAAGCATCATAGGATTTAATCAGTTTTACTTTTCGTTTACTATTCTCAAATCCATGCACTATTACTTCTAATGTATCAATCTCTTTTTTAGTCTTGGAGGTTAATAAACTTTCACCTAATATCAATAATTTTGATTCGTCTGGAAATACCGTTTTCTTTTGCTTTGTTAAATGAGCTGTTGCAACCGCCTTGGCAATAATTTCATATGCCGTAAATAGTTCATTCACGGAATCAGGAGCAAGGTAATCATATTCAAAGATTGGTGTTTTGTACTTACGTTTGTCTCGGTCCACATACTTCCATGCGTTTCTTGCTAATGCATAAAAATTGTACAAGAACCAGTAGCCTGGCATAATAATTAGTTCGTCTTTTGAAGGATCGTTACTTATTAATGAAAATGGGATTGGAATATTTAGTTCGTAATTATAATCTCCTTTGTTTAGTAAGGCGAAACTAGCAAACACTGAATTATGTTTTATACTTACACACAAACCAGGCCAAAATCCTCTACCCATGATCACTTCACCATCCGCTCCACGGCTATTATGGTTTGAGCCAAGGGTAGCACCTGCCGCAATATTGGATTGTCCCATTACCGTTGCAGCGCATAAGAAACTATTATTATGGTGCTGTTCGTGTGCAGGGAATATCAATGAATTTAAGACCTCACAACAAGAGATTGTTGCATTAGGGCCTAAAAATGAATTAATGAGTCTTGCTCCATACTTCAATTGAGAATAATCGGATAATACAAAACGAACGGCTTTAATACCATAAAATATTCTGCAGCCATAACCAATAATTCCATTCACTAATTCACAGCCTTCACCTATTTGTGTTGTTGCATCTGGGTGGGAATTAATTGTGACGTTCTTTATTTTATTTGCACCTTTTAAATAGGCATCTTCTCCAATCCAAACATCTTTTATGATTTTACAGTTCTTTATTACTGTTCTGTCACCCACTTTTCCGTAGTATCCCAATTTATCATCAAATTGGTTTTCTGTTAATTCAATAAATTTTTGTTGTAAAGTAGAATCTGATCTATTTCTTGTCCATAAATAGGCGTCCCCCGCTGTCATACCATTAAACGGAAGTACTTTTCTGCCGGTATTTTCATTACATATTTCCAACCATATTCTTACCGATTCTGGCTCTCCTTTTTTTAGAATACCATTTCCAAATTTTGCGTGATTGGTGGTGACTAATTCATTTACATTATTGATGATTACCTCATTGCCTAATATATAGTGAGACATATAGTTCACATTATGCACTGATACATTGTTTCCGAAATCACAACTAATAATAGTAGAATTATAAATCCCAATGGGGACAATTAAGTCGCTAAAGCATAAACAGCTTGTTTCTAAATTACCAATGCGGTTTAGGCCAAAGAAAGAACAATTTTTTACCAACTCAGGATTAAATTCATTGGATACTAAAATGTTGGACCATTCATCACTACTGTTTCTATTCCGAACTAATATTTCAATTTCGAATGCAGTTAGCTTGCGATAGGCTATACCACTTCTATTTTGCTTATTTCTTAAATAGTATTCGTCCTTTCCTTTGGGTAAGTCCTTAATAAATCCATAGCCCAACTTGTTAATTGAAATCTTATTAATGTTATTCATATAAAGTAGTAAAATATTTAAAATATAGAGCAAAGATTCTGTCCAGGTTCACGCTATTCCACGGTAACTGATTTTGCTAAATTTCTTGGCTTGTCTACATCAATACCTTTATAAGTACCTACATAATAACTTAATAATTGTAAAGGGATTACACTTAACAGGGGGGCAATAACCTCGTCGATATCTGGCACAAACATAATATTGTCAGACATGGTTGGCAAAACGGTATCACCTAGGGTAGCCACAGCAATTACCTGCCCTTTTCTAGCTTTAATTTCCTGAATATTTGAAACTACTTTGTCATAATACATATCCTTGGTGGCCACAAATACTACTGGTAGATTTTCGTCCACCAAAGCGATAGGGCCATGTTTCATTTCTGCTGCAGGATAACCTTCGGCATGTATATAGGTAATCTCTTTTAATTTTAAGGCACCTTCTAATGCAATCGGAAAATTATAACCACGTCCTAAATATAAAAAGTCACTAGCACCTTTATATTGTTGTGCAATGCTTTCAATTTTAGAAGTATCCGCTAAAATTTCTTTTACTTTTTTTGGAACAGAAGCCAACTCGTTTACTAAGTGTGAATAACGTTCATCACTAATGCTTCCTTTTGCTTTGGCCATTTTTAATGCCATCATTGTTAATACAGCTAATTGTCCTGTAAATGCCTTTGTACTTGCTACACCAATTTCTGGTCCTGCATGGGTATAAGCACCTGCATGACTTAATCGTGCAATACTACTTCCTACTGCATTTACCACACCAAATATAAATGCTCCTTTTTCTTTTGCACTTTCTAGTGCTACTAAAGTATCGGCCGTTTCGCCACTTTGCGAAATAGCAATAATCACATCACCAGCATGAATCACAGGATTACGGTATCTGAATTCAGATGCATATTCTACTTCCACAGGTATACGGCATAACTCTTCTATCATATATTCTGCTACCAAACCTGCATGCCAACTGGTTCCGCAAGCCACAATCAAAATACGCGATGCCTTTGTTAGGGCTTCAATATGGTTGTCTACACCTGCCATAACAATTTGTTGTTGCTCATGTAATAACCGACCTCTTAAACAGTCGAAAATAGTATCGGGTTGTTCAAAAATTTCTTTCAACATGAAATGTTCGTAGCCACCTTTTTCAATAGCGGCAAGTTCCATATCTAGTTTCTGAATAAAGGGAGTTTGTTTTTCGTTTCCTAAATTCTTTAAAATTAATTCGTCAGCTTTTACAATCGCAATCTCATAATCATTGACATAAACCACTTCCTTTGTGTACTCGATAATAGGAGATGCGTCGCTTGCTAAAAAGTGTTCACCTTTGCCAATGCCAATAACCAACGGACTTCCTTTACGTGCAGCAATAATGGTTTCAGGATCGTCCTGATCAATTAATAAAATACAATAAGCACCTACAATTCTTTTTAACGCAATACGTAATGCTTCTTCTAAAGTACTTTTATTATTGTCCTGAATATCTTGAATAAAATTTAATAACACTTCGGTATCGGTATCACTTTTAAAAGTATATCCCTTGTTCGTTAACTCTTGTTTGATTTGTGCATAGTTCTCAATAATACCATTGTGAAGCATGGCTAACCTGCCATTATTTGATAAATGTGGGTGAGCATTTCTGTCAGATGGTTCACCATGTGTTGCCCAGCGTGTATGTCCAATGCAGATAGTTGAGTGCATATTTTTCCCAACCACGGCTTCCTCTAATTCTACAACCTTCCCTTTCTTTTTGTGTACTTGTAAATCACCGTCTTGAATAATGGCAACCCCGGTACTGTCGTAACCACGGTATTCTAGTCGCTTTAAACCTTTTAATACAATTGGATAAGCTTCCCTATGGCCAATATATCCTACAATTCCACACATAATTTACATTTTTTTAATTAAAAAAAATCTGAAAGGTTATTTCCTTGGCATAAAACGTAGGCAATAGTATGAAATAAATCTGCTGCAAAATTACGAAAAAAAAGAGGGGTGCTCAAAAGAGTTTCTTTACTATAAATGCCCTAAATTGCCCTACACTTCTTAAAAAAGTACCGTTATGATTCAAAAAATGAGGGAATTTGTAGAATTAAGGGCTTTTGGCGTTTGTAATGCCATAGGGGAAAGGCTAGGTATTGCCACTTCCCGTATTAGAATGTGGTTTATTTATATCAGCTTTTTAACCCTCGGATCACCGGTTATTATTTATATGGTGCTCGCTTTTTGGATGAACATCAAACGCTACATTTTAGCGGGCAAAAGAAATCCATTAAATAATTGGTAGACTTTTTTTATTTGGCTTTAAATAACGGCCTCTCTTAATCGCACTAATTTTTCTAGTAACGGTTCCAGTAAATGAAGTGGTAGCATATTGGCACCATCACTTTTTGCAACAGCAGGATTCGGGTGTGTTTCAATAAATAACCCGTCGGCACCAGTTGCGATAGCCGCTTTTGCAATCGTTTCAATTAAATGCGGGTTACCACCTGTTACGCCACTTGTTTGATTGGGTTGTTGAAGTGAGTGGGTGCAATCCATTATTACAGGTACATTGTTTTCTTTCATGGCAGGAATGTTTCTATAATCCACCACCAAGTCTTGATAGCCAAAAGTATTACCACGCTCTGTTAACATGATATTGTTGTTGCCCGCTAATTTAATTTTATCAACTGCAAATTTCATAGAAGCACCACTTAAAAATTGTCCTTTTTTTACGTTTACAATTTTACCTGTTTCGGCAGCAGCAACCAATAAATCTGTTTGGCGGCAAAGGAATGCAGGAATTTGTAGAATGTCGATGTACTGAGCAGCAATAGCAGCTTCGTCGTGTGCGTGAATATCTGAAGTAGTAGGTAAGTTATATGTAGCGCCTACTTTTTTTATAAGCTCAAGTCCATTGTCGTCACCAATGCCGGTAAAAGAATTAGCGCTTGTGCGGTTGGCTTTGCGGTAACTGGCTTTAAACACATAGGCAATGCCAAGATTTTTACAAATATCACTTACTTTATCAGCAATTTCCATCACCAGTTCTTCACTTTCTACCACGCATGGTCCGGCAATTAAAAAAAACTGATTTTTATTGTATGATTGATCTTTAAATAATTCTGTTAAGAAGGGCTGATTCATGTTTATTTATTTATAGTCCTAAAACTTCTTTCATTGAAAAAATTCCTTTGTGTGTAGCAGCAAATTCGGCAGCTAATACGGCACCTCCTGCAAATCCTTTACGGTTGTGCGCGGTATGTGTAATTTCTATGGTGTCAATAGTTGACGCATAGGTAGTGGTGTGTGTGCCAGGTGCTGGATCTATGCGTTCTGATGTGATTAATAAATCTGACCCTACACCAGACGCTTCATTCAACCATTTAGTTTTATGCGGGATAGCTTCAAGCACCTGTTCTGCAAGTGTTATAGCTGTTCCGCTAGGGGCATCTTTTTTTTGTGTGTGGTGAATTTCATGTAAGCTCACCTCATAATTCGTATGTTTTGCCATTAGGGCAGCGAGGGTTTTGTTGACTTCAAAAAATAAGTTAACACCGATACTAAAATTACTTGCATAAATAAGGGTGCCGTTTTGCGCCTCGCAAAATGTTTTTGCTTCTTCGTAATTTTCTAGCCAACCAGTAGATCCGCAAACTACCGGAACACCTAATGATAAACATTTCATGACATTGTCAAATGCACTATTTGGTCCTGTAAATTCAATGGCAACATCGATGCCTGCTATTTTATCTGCGCATAAATCTGCGGCATTATCGAGGTCTATTTTTAATCCAATGGTATGACCATTTGCTACTGCAATTTCTTCTATGGCTTTACCCATTTTTCCGTATCCAACGAGTGCAATATTCATGCTTACTTTATTTTGTCGTAAATATTTTTTTGGATGGCTCTTTAAAATTTAACACGAGCCCAACGCCAGGTGTTCTAGTGTTTGGGTTGAACTGTGGTTTTACTTGTAAAGATAAATCATCAGAAACATCAAATTGTTTAAGGTGCGCAAAAACAGTAGCATCAGCTACTTGAAGCCCCCAAGCCAATATAAAATATAAAATGGAATAGTCTCTATCTCTTCTAAATGTGTTTCGGTAAGACTGTAGGGAGGCGACTCCTAAATTTTTTAATTGTGGATCGATGCCAGCAAGTCCAGAACTATCTAGGGTAGGGGCTTGTGCCTTAAATTTTGCTTCGTATGCGTATTTTGTTTTGTTGTACCAACTGTCATTGTAAAAGTACAAGGCACCGGGGATGGCTAAAACACCATATACCAGTGGGATTTTCCAATATTCTTTATTGGTTGCTTGACCCCAGCCTGGTAAAATAGCGGCTCTGCGGGTAGCAGTTTGAGGTTTAAATTTTGCAACAGTAGCTACAGTTTTTTGCGCAGCACTGTCTTTTTTTTGAGCACTCAACTCCGCGCTGCAAAAAAGGATGCAGCCAATAAAATAAAAGCTCAACTTTTTTGCACCTGTCATTTTAATTTACCGTTACGTTCATGGCATCTAGTATTTTATTGAGTTCGTCCAATGAAAAATACTCGATGGTAATGCTGCCCGTTCCTTTTTTAGAATGGGTCATTTTAACTTTTGTAGAAAAATGCGAAGATAAATTGTCTTCAATTTTTTTATAGGCTGTAGGAAGGCTAGATTTATTGTCTTTGGCACCTGCAGGTTTTTGTGCGAGGTACATTTTGCGCACCAGTTCTTCGGTTTGTCTAACGCTTAAACTTTTTTGAATGATTTCTTTGAAAACAAAAAGTTGTCTATCAATGGTGTCAATGTTTACCAGCGCTCTTGCATGGCCCATTGATATTTTACTACTTCTAATAGCAAGTTGTAAATCGGGTGGTAATTTTAAAAGACGAATGTAATTTGAAACGGTACTTCTTTCTTTACCCATGCGCTCTGCTACCTGCTCTTGCGTGTAAGAGAGCTCGTCCATCATGCGCTTATAGCTGATGCCTATTTCAATGGCATTTAAATTTTCTCTTTGTAAATTTTCAAGTAAAGCCCACTCTAGTAATTGTTGGTCGTTGGCTTGTCTTACATACACAGGCACTTCTTTTAAGCCTGCCATTTTAGACGCTCTAAACCTGCGCTCACCCGCAATCAATTGGTATTTGCCAGATGCTAATTTAGAAACCGTTAATGGTTGAATAACATCATGAATTTTAATAGACTCAGCAAGTTCGTGTAATGCCTGCTCGTCAAAATCGCGGCGTGGTTGCTTTGGATTGATTTGAATATCTGCGAGCGCAATTTTACTGGTAGCAACGGCTTGTTGCGCAAGTGCAGGCTCTACCTGTCCCTTAGGGGTTTTGTATTCTGCGTCAATATTAGAAAGCAGGGACCTAAGTCCTTTGCCAATCATTTCTTTGTTATTTTTAGGACTACTCATTATTCAATAATTCTTTCTTCGTTAGAAATTTTTGTCATGCCATTGTTTTGTAAAATTTCTTTAGCAAGGTTTAAATAATTGATGGTACCCTTACTATCGGCATCATATAAAATAACCGGCTTTCCTACACTTGGTGATTCACTCAATCTGGTGTTACGGTGAATAATGGTATCAAAAACCATTTCATCAAAATGTCTTCTCACTTCGCTTACCACTTGATTGCTTAAACGTAAACGGCCATCATACATGGTCATTAAAATGCCTTCTATTTGAAGTGCTGGATTTAACCTGCTCTGAACAATTTTAATGGTGTTGAGTAATTTACCCAATCCTTCTAGTGCAAAAAATTCACACTGTACAGGAACAATAACACTATCAGCAGCAACGAGTGAATTAACGGTAATTAGACCAAGTGAAGGTGAACAATCGATAATGATAAAATCATACTTATCACGAACGGCATCTAAAATACCTTTCATCACATTTTCTCTGTTCGGATAATTGATCATTTCAATTTCGGCGCCCACTAAATCTATATGTGAAGGAATTAAATCTAGGTTGGGGACTTCTGATTTTAAAATCACATCATTGGCGGTTGCATTGTTAACCATGCAATCATACAAACTGTTTGTAATGTTGTGCAAATCAAATCCAACACCAGTGGTGCTGTTTGCCTGCGGGTCGGCATCTACAAGTAACGTTTTAAACTCTAAAACAGCCAAACTTGCCGCTACATTGATAGCAGTCGTTGTTTTGCCCACACCTCCTTTTTGATTGGCTACGCCTATAATTCTCGCCATAATATTTAATGCTTGTAAGTTGCCAAAAATAAGCTTTCAGCTACATCTTTTGAAACAATCTTATCCATACTTTGTTGTACTATTAGCCTCATGTCAAAATTCCCTAAAAACGGCTAAAAAAGGGTTAATTTTGCCTTTTTCCAACCGATTTTGGCATAAAATCACTCAATTAACTCATTTCTATGCGTAGTGCAACAAGCTGGTGGATCATCGCTCTCATCATTTTTTTACTCGATTTGTACGTTTTTCAGGCGCTAAAAACAGTAAGCCAGCAGGGGTCCGAAAGGGGGCGTCAGGCCATATATGTTACTTATTGGGTGGTTTCTTTTTTTACCATTGCTACCATGCTTTCTTTTCCTTACCTCCAATTTTTGCAAACTTCTAAGATTTTTAGAAATTATGTGTTTGCCATTTTGATAGGACTTTTTTTAGCCAAATTAATTGGTTCATTGTTTTTTGTAGCAGATGATATTAGGCGGGGTGCACTTGTGCTCATGAATAAAATTTTTCCATTATCAGGCGCACAATACATGGGACCAGAAGGGCAGGGTATTCCAAGATCTATTTTTTTAAGTTGGCTTGGTCTTGGACTTGGTGGTACTTTATTTGGAACTTTACTATTTGGTTTTAGTAACAAATACAAGTATCAAGTAAAAAATATAAAACTTCAGTTTAAAAATTTACCAGAGGCGTTTAAAGGGATGCGCATGGTACACATAAGTGATATTCATAGTGGAAGTTTTCAGGACATCGAGGCAGTTAATAAGGGTATCGATTTGATATTAAAACAAAAGGCCGATCTCATCGTATTTACGGGTGATCTAGTAAATGATAGGGCAATAGAAATGGAACCTTATCAAAATTCCTTTGGTCGTTTAACTGCGCCACTCGGTGTTTATTCTACATTAGGTAATCATGATTATGGTGATTATGTTCAGTGGCCTACCGCGCAGGAAAAAATAGATAATTTAGAATCGCTTAAAAAAGTACATGCCAATATGGGCTGGCGATTATTAATGAACGAGCATGTGGTGTTAGAAAAAGGGGTTGAAAAAATTGCTTTGTTAGGCATCGAAAACTGGGGTGCTAAGGCGCGTTTTCCGAAGTATGGGAAAATGGATCTTGCACATGTAGGTACCGAAGATATTAAGTTTAAAATTTTATTAAGTCACGACCCTAGCCACTGGGATGCACAAGTTTTACCTGAATATAACAGTATTGATTTGATGCTTTCTGGTCATACCCATGGCATGCAGTTTGGTCTCGAAAATCCTTATTTTAAATGGAGCCCTGTGCAGTGGATGTATAAGCAGTGGGCGGGTTTATATGAGCAAGGATCACAAAAACTATACGTGAATAGAGGGTATGGATTTATTGGTTATCCAGGCAGGGTAGGTATACTTCCAGAAATCACGGTTATAGAATTGGTTTAGATAAGTTATAGTTAAGCCATTTAACAATTAGTTGGAGTTTTTTTCGTTTTAAATACTAGAACTTACTAATATAAAAATTTCGATTATGAAAAAGACGTTTATTTTATTTGGACTTATTGTTTTTTTATCACTTGGTGCTGCTGCGCAAGCAGGTTTTAAATTAGGTGTGAAAGGTGGTTTAAATTTAAACAAAGTGAATGGCCAATCTTTTAATGATGCTTTTGATATGGGTTATATGGTTGGCGCTTTTGCAGAAATTGATATTAATAAATTTATAGGCATTCAGCCAGAACTTTTGTACAGTCAAACCATGACCAAGCGTTCTAGTTTTTCTACATTATACAATGCTAGATTTACCCAAGCTTTTTTAATTGATAATGCCTATACAAGACTCAACTATTTAAGTATCCCTATTTTACTGCGTCTTAATTTAGGCAAGCTCATTACATTTAATGCAGGACCTCAATTTGGTATGCTTATTGGTCAAGATAAAAATGTATTAAACAATGCGGAAAATGCTTTTAAGACTGGGGATATTTCTGCAGTAGTTGGTGCGCAATTAAACTTAAGTTCTTTCAGAATTTATGGTAGATATGTTGCAGGCTTGCAAAATATTAATGCCATTGATGACATGGAAACATGGAAAACAGCTTCGTTGCAACTTGGTATTGGACTTAAATTCTAAGTCGTTATAAAAGCAGTCCTTGCAAGAATAGGTAGGCGAAGCTAAAATAGATAATGAGCCCAGTTACATCTACAAGTGTAGCAACAAATGGTGCCGATGAAACAGCAGGGTCAAATCCTAAACGCTTTAAAAAGATGGGTAGCATGGAGCCTGATAAGGTACCCCATAACACAACGCCTATTAATGAAAATCCAACGGTAAATCCAATCATCATCCAGTGTTCACCATAAATGTTGGGGAAGATAGAATGCCATACGCCAACGCGTATAAAACCAATGATACCAAGTACGGTGCCCAGTAACATGCCACTGGTAATTTCACGGCGTAGCACGCGCCACCAATCGGTAATGGTAATTTCACCAACGGCCATGGCCTGAATAATTAAAGTAGAAGCTTGCGAGCCGCTATTACCTCCACTAGAGATAATCAGTGGTACAAATAATGCAAGCACAATGGCTTTTGCAATTTCATCCTGAAAATAACCCATGGCAGTAGCTGTGAGCATTTCACCAATGAATAAAATGACCAACCAACCTACTCTTTTTTTGAAGAGTTTTAGTAAAGGGATATCTAAATACGGTTCGTTTAATGCTTCGGTACCACCCATTTTTTGCATGTCTTCGCTGAACTCTTCGTTGGCAACCCAAAGCATATCATCGATGGTTACAATGCCTAACAAAATATTATTATCATCTACCACTGGAAGCGCCATGCGGTTGTTCATTTTAAAAACCTGATTGGCATGCTCCTGATCGTCATGTACATTTAAGGAAACAATACGACCATCAATAATTTCATCTACTCTTTTATAGGGTGCCGCTAAAATAACGTCTCTAATTCTGATGTCATCTACCAGTTCGCCCTTTTGATCAATGATATAAATAACATCGATGGTTTCAGAATTTTTTCCAAACTTTCGGATGGTACTAAAAACTTCAGTAACCGTATTGTGCGCGAATACATAAACATAGTCGGGCGTCATTAAACGGCCCACACTATCCTCGGGGTACCCAAGCATGGCGAGGGTAATTTTTCTTTCCTCGGGGTCGAGTAATTTAATTAAATCACGAATGGCCGCTTTAGGAAGTTCCTCCAAAAAGTCGGTACGGTCATCGGCAGGAAGTTCATTTAATAACTCGGCAGTTTTTGAAGAAGGCAGTTCTTTTACAATGTCTTTTTGCTGGGCAATATCCAAAATTTTAAAAACACTAGCCGCCCTATGAATGGCCATATTAGCAATAATTTGGGCTTCGTACTCGGGATATTCATTGATAAGCTCCGCCACATCGCTAATATTTTGATCATCTAGAAACTCTTTAATTTCTAGCTTATCTTCTTTAGCGATGAGCTGTTCGAACTGTTCATTGATATTTAATTGGTCTAGCTCCAAAGACATGGGCGCAATTTAGTCATCATTTGTGATTCGTCCATATTAAATGATATGAAAAGAGGCTGTATCTTCATATCCGACATTGATTTATATGATATTACCCATTTTAACCATTGCCCCATCTGATCAGCGCGGAAGGGGTGTGTTTGCCACCGAAAGTATTGAGGTGGGAACGACTATAGAAATTTCGCCGGTGTTGGTGGTGAGTCCAGAAGAGCGGGCCCATTTAGAAAAAACACTTATGTATGATTATATTTTTGAGTGGGGTGACGATTTATTGTCGGCCTGCGTGGCGCTTGGTTATCTTTCTATTTACAATCATTCGTATGCAGCCAACTGCGTCTATGAAATGGATTTTGATAACGCCACTATTTCTATTATAACTGTAAAGCCAGTTGCTGCTGGAGATGAATTATTTATTAATTATAATGCAGAGCCTGATAACACAAAACCCATTTGGTTTGAGGCTACATAAATATATAACTATGAAAAAAAATATTTTTAGTATTGTTTTGTTTGTGACGCTGAGTGGCAGTTTATTTGCGCAAAGCGATAGTGTGCTATCTGTTACGACTGCTTATATAACACCGCTTAACACAGGGCTCCAATTGCAAGATGAAGAAGAGGAAGATCAATTTGTAAAAGGGAACCCAACGTATTACAATTGGAAACAAGCTAGTAAGCAAATTCATTTTTTTGTAAAAATCAGAAAGGCGGGGGAGTTGCGCGTTCAGTTACAGTTCAACAATAAATGGGCCCAGCCTATTCAGGTAAGTGTGGGTGCTACTGTATTAAAAGTGATGCTTCCTGCAACGAGTAAATTTACAACCCTTAAACTGGGAAAGGTTTTAATATCCGATACAGGCTTTGTTCAAATCACTTTATCAATGCCTAAAAATACGGCGCGCATGCAGGCATCTATTGCGGGAATTTTACTCGGCGGCACAGCGGTGGAACAAATGCATTACAACCACAAACCTAGGCGCAATGCGGCATCTGTGCATTTAAAATACCCGGTTTCAGATAGCGTTAAAACGGTTTCTTTTTACAATGAAATAACCGTCCCTGCTGGCTTTGATCCAATTCATACCTATTATATGGCCTGTGGTTTTGCACGTGGTTATTTTGGTATTCAGGTAAATAGTGAAAAGGAAAGACGCGTTATATTTTCGGTGTGGGATGCAGGTAACGAAGCCGTAGACCGTAATAAAGTAGAAACCGATAATAGAGTCGTGCTACTTGCAAAAGGGGACAGTGTAATAACCAATGATTTTGGTAACGAAGGTACAGGAGGACATAGCCACTTTGTTTACCCATGGAAAACCCAAACCACGTATAAATTTTTAGTAACTGCATTAACAGATTCTGCTTCTCAAACAACTATTTATTCGGGTTATTTTTATGTTCCAGAAAAACAAAGATGGAAATTAATCGCGAGTTTTTCGGCACCAAAAGATGGCAAGGCTTTACGAGGTTTATATTCATTTAGTGAAAACTTTGTAGGCATTAATGGTCAGCTAGAAAGAAAAGCTTTGTTTGGAAATCAGTGGATTCAAAACGGTGCCAATGGGCAGTGGCAAGAGCTTACAGAAGCGCGCTTTTCATATGATGTTACTGGAAAAATGGGAGATCGAATCGATTATGGTGCCAGCGTAACATCAAATGGTGCATTTGAACTTTGGCATGGCGGGTTTAAAAATGCCACAGCAAATTTTGGTCAATCCTTTACGAGGCCAGCACTTTTAAATAAACCAGTTATTGATTTTACAAAAGACGCAGACTCTTTAAGTTTGGCACAAAAAGATATTGCACAAATTAAAGCAGCTGTTGCAGCAGGTATTATTGATACCATAGGAAGTGTTGGTGGCGTTTATTATCAAATTGTAAAAGAAGGTAGTGGTGATTATGTACATGTAACCGATACCGTTACTGTTTTTTATAAAGGAACACTTTTAAAGGACGGTTCTATTTTTGATCAAACAAAAGATAAGCCTGCACGTTTTCCTTTGCAGCGATTAATTAAAGGTTGGCAAATAGGAGTGCCCAAATGTAGGGTAGGCGGCACCATAAAAATTATTATTCCAGCAGGCATCGCTTATGGTATGCGCACTAGGAGTAAAGCCATACCGCCCAATAGTGTGTTGGTATTTGAGATTGAAGTAGTTAAAGCAGAGCCTGCCAAAAGCTAGTTTTGTGGAGGATTTTAGGTTATTTAAGACCTAAATTTCAATTTTATTTGCTCAATGCCCACCAAGGCGCTATTTTTGTACTCTAATGAAGCAATTTACACATAACCACCATCATCATTTCTTACCAAACGGGTAGGCTGTAGGTGTTTGTGTCATTATAAAACATTGAAGAGGCTTACCATTTGGTAGGCCTCTTTTATTTTAAACTAAGTATATGAAATTAAGGTTAGCGATTCAAAAAAGTGGGAGGTTACATGACGATTCTATTAAACTTTTAAAAGAGTGTGGGATTGATATTAGTAATGGCCTAAACAAGTTAAAGGCAGAAGCTTCTAATTTCCCCATCGAAGTTTATTTTTTGCGTGATGATGATATTCCTCAATACGTTGAAGATGGTGTTGCAGATATTGGTATTGTAGGAGAAAATGTAGTGTATGAAAAAAACAAGCCGCTAACTGTACTTAACAAATTGGGCTTTGGCAAATGTAGGCTTAGTATAGCTGTGCGTAAATCCGAAAATTATACGGGCTTATCATTTTTAGAAGGCAAAAAAGTGGCTACTAGCTATCCAGTTATTTTATCGAAATATTTAAAAGACAAGGGTGTAGCTGCTGAGGTGCATGAAATTAGCGGAAGTGTAGAAATTGCGCCAAGCATTGGATTAGCCGATGCAATTTGTGATTTGGTAAGTAGTGGATCTACTTTATTTTCGAATGGCTTAAAAGAAGCCGAAACCATTTTGGTCTCTGAAGCAGTACTCGTTGCAACGAGTTTAATTAGTGCCGAAAAGCAGGCCATCATTGACCGTTTATTATTTAGAATTGAATCTGTAAAAAAGGCGCGTAACACCAAATACATTTTATTGAATGCCCCCAATGATAAACTATCTGATATCATTGCATTATTACCTGGTATGAAAAGCCCTACGGTATTACCTTTAGCAGAACCAGGTTGGAGTAGCGTTCATAGTGTACTCAATGAAAATGATTTTTGGGAAATTATTGAACAGTTAAAAGCAGCTGGTGCACAAGGAATTTTAGTAGTACCGATAGAAAAAATGGTGATATAAAAATATTGTATGAAAATAATTGTAAACCCTTTATTAGAAACACTTCCGGAATTACTGCAAAGACCAGTAATGGATCATGCTGCACTGCAAACTGTGGTACAGGGTGTTTTAGATGCGGTACGCACAGGTGGTGACAAAGCGGTAGTTTCCTACACAAAACAATTTGATGGTGTAACTATTGATAATTTGCAAGTTTCTGCTACAGAAATAAATGAAGCTACGCTATCACTAGCGCCTGCATTAAAAGTAGCCATTCAGCTTGCTGCAAAAAATATTCGTTGCTTTCATGAAGCGCAGGTAAATGCTCCGGTAACAATAGAAACGATGCCAGGTGTGCGTTGCTGGCGTAAAACTGTGGGGATTGATAAAGTGGGGCTTTATATACCGGGTGGATCGGCACCATTATTTAGTACGGTTTTAATGCTGGGTATTCCTGCAGTGATAGCAGGTTGTAAAGAAATTATTTTATGTACGCCTCCATCAAAAGACGGATCCGTGCATCCTGCTATTTTATATGCAGCATCGGTGGTAGGTGTTACTAGTATCTATAAAATAGGTGGTGTGCAGGCTATTGCAGCGATGGCATACGGCACCGAAACGGTGCCGCAGGTGTATAAAATTTTTGGTCCGGGTAACCAGTATGTTACTGCTGCAAAACAACTGGTGCAACAATCAGGTGTGGCTATTGATATGCCTGCAGGGCCTAGCGAAGTGTGTGTATTAGCGGATGAAACTTGTAATCCGGGTTTTGTGGCTTCTGATTTATTGTCGCAGGCAGAACATGGGCCGGATAGTCAGGTGCTACTTGTAAGTACGAGTAGTAAACTAGTAGATGAAATTAACGAGGCTTTAGTATCTCAATTAGCGGTACTCCCTCGAAAGGATACCGCGCAACAGGCACTTGAAAATAGCACTGCTATTGTAGTTGACTCCATGGAGCAGGCTATTTTTATTGTAAATAGTTACGCTGCAGAGCACCTTATTATTGCTTGCAAAAATGATGAAGTAATTGGCGAACAAATAACCAATGCAGGTTCTGTATTTTTAGGAAATTATAGTCCAGAATCGGTGGGGGATTATGCGAGTGGCACCAACCATACACTTCCTACAAGTGGTTATGCAAGGGCGTATAGTGGCGTGAGTGTGGATAGTTTTGTAAAAAAAATAACCTATCAAAAATTAACGCCTGCAGGATTACAAGCCATTGGAGCAGCAGTAGAAACCATGGCAGCAGCAGAAGGGTTAGACGCACATAAAAATGCAATCACCATTCGTTTGCAAACATTATAAATACTTGAAAGCATAAATACAGTAGCATGTTTGATGTTCAAAAATTAGTGAGAGAAAATATTAAAAACTTGGCACCGTATTCATCGGCGAGAGATGAATTTAGTGGCACAGCTAAAGTTTTTTTAGACGCCAATGAAAATAGTTTTGGTTCACCATTAACCAAGTGGTACAACCGCTATCCCGACCCACATCAAGTAGCTATTAAGGCTGCATTATCTGTGATCAAATCGGTTCCGGCAGAACAAGTATTTATTGGAAATGGAAGTGATGAGTGTATTGATTTATTATTTAGAAGTTTTTGTGCGCCAGGCAAGGATAATGTTATTATTTGTCCGCCTACCTATGGCATGTATGAAGTGAGTGCTAATATCAATGATATAAAAATTAAAAAAGCGCCCTTACTTCCTGATTTTCAATTAGACCTTATTCATATAGAAAATTTAATTGACGCCAACACTAAAATCATATGGATATGCTCACCCAATAATCCTACCGGAAATTCTATCGAGCGTTCCTCTATCGAAATGGTGCTTAATAATTTTAATGGTCTCGTTGTTATTGATGAAGCCTATATTAATTTTTCGAAGCAAAAATCTTTTATTCAGGAGTTGCAAGACTATCCCAATTTAGTGGTCTTGCAAACCTTAAGTAAAGCTTGGGGACTTGCTGGATTAAGACTTGGTATGGCTTATGCTTCTGAAGCAATCATTTCTATTTTAGACAAAGTAAAGCCTCCGTATAATATCAATACCGCAACCCAAGAGCTCGTATTAAAAGCCCTTGAAGAAGTGGGTCAGGTAAACGATATGATTAAAATTATTGTAAATATGCGTGAGGCGCTAGCGAATGTGTTTAGAAAAATGCCTACGGTAGAAAAAGTGTACCCGTCTGATGCTAATTTTTTACTCGTTAAAATAGCAGATGCAAGGGCAGTGTATGACTTTTTGTTAACGCAGCAAATAGTGGTTAGAGACCGCAGCAGCGTAGAACTTTGTGAAAACTGCCTCCGAATTACCATTGGCACCGAAAAAGAAAACACCTTGCTTGTAGATGCCATGCAGGCCTGGTACAACAGGTAAACAAAATGACCATTACGTTTAAATAATAATTATATTAGAGCTCTATTTATACATCAATTTTTATACCATGAAAAAAGTTACTCAATTTTTAGTTTTCTCAAGTTTGTTTATTTCGATGTTGCTTGCAAATGTTAGCACATCTGCGCAAAATATTAAACCCGATGCAGATAATGCAGGCTTAACACTTCCTTCAGGATTTGCTGCTTTAAAAGTAGCAGATAATTTAGGTCGTACAAGACATATTGTAGTAAACAAACAAGGTGCTATTTATGCTAAACTTGAAAGACTTGATAATGGAAAAGGCGTTTTAGTTTTAAAAGATACCGATGGTGATGGAAGAGCGGAAACTAAAACATCATTTGGAAATTTTACGGGTACCGGTATCGCCATCAAAGGCAATTATTTATATGCGGCTTCTAACAAAGAAGTATTTAAATATGCGCTCAATGAAAATGGAGATATTGTGGATGAAAATGCAGCAGCTACCATCGTTACTGGACTCGTTGATAAAGGCCAACACAACTCAAAATCTATTACACTTGACAATGCGGGTAATATTTATGTAAATGTTGGTGCGCCTTCAAATTCATGCCAAGAAAAAGATCGTACCAAAGGATCGATGGGTATGATGCCTTGTCCAATACTAGATTCGGCAGGTGGTATTTGGCAGTTTAAAGTTGATCAGTTAAACCAGAGCTACGCAACAGGTGTGCGCTATGCAACTGGACTTAGAAATGTGGTAGGACTTGATTGGAACAACCAATTAAACCAGTTGTTTGTGACACAGCATGGTAGAGATATGCTAAATAATTTATTTCCTGATTTATACGATACAACAACAAGTGCCGAGCTTCCTTCAGAAACCATGTACGCTATTAGAAAAGGCGACAATGCAGGCTGGCCTTATATTTACTATGATCATGTAAAAGGAAAAAAAATGATGGCACCAGAATATGGTGGTGATGGTGTTAAAACAGTAGATGATAAATACATCAATCCTGCTATGGCGTTTCCCGCACACATGGCACCTAACGGTCTTTTATTTTACACCGGCAATCAATTTCCAGCTCGTTATAAAAACGGTGCGTTTATTGCGTTTCACGGCTCATGGAATAGATCACCGCTTCCGCAAGAAGGCTACTATGTTGTATTTGTTCCTTACGAAAACGGAAAACCAACCGGAAAGTGGGAAGTATTTGCAGATGGATTTTCTGGAAAATCAGTAGTGAAAAATCCACGTGATGCACAGCACCGTCCTTGTGGTTTAGCAGAAGGTCCTGATGGTTCTTTGTACATCTCTGATGATGTGAAAGGAACGATTTACAGAATCATGTACCAAAAATAAAAAAGCATGCAGCGTATTTATATAACGTTTGTTTTTGTATTACTATTTGTTGCGGGGTCGTCTGCGCAAAGTAGTAATAAACTCGTAGCAGCAAGTGTCGCGCGCGGTAAAATAGTCTACCTACAACGTTGTATGGTATGCCATCAAGCAGATGGAGGCGGTGTTCCAAAACTCAACGCACCACTAGATGCATCGACTGCTGTGAATGGATCTGACGTAGCTAAACTGATCAAATATATTGTAAAAGGCTTTGCAGACCGCGTTGAAATTGATGGAGAACTCTATTCCAATGCCATGCCTGCTGCCGCCGATTTAACGGATCAACAAATTGCAGATGTACTAACTTTCATAAGAAGTAATTGGTCGAATAAAGCAGGTCCGGTAACACCTTTGCAGGTGAAGCAAACAAGAAGTAAATTAAAATAGCGTATAATAATCTGGCATGAAGAGAATTTTATTTATTGATAGAGACGGTGTGATTTTACAAGAGCCGCCACAAGATTTTCAGGTAGATAGCACAGATAAAACAAGCTTTGTACCGGGGGCTATTGTTGGACTCTCAAATATTGCCGCATCACTTGATTATTATAAAGTAATGGTGACCAACCAAGATGGACTTGGTACGCCATCCTATCCGGAAGCTACTTTTTATCCCTACCAAAATTTAATGCTTCGTACACTTGAAGGGGAAGGGTTCACCTTTGATGAGGTGATTATTGACAAAACCTTCGCACACGATAATGCGCCTACGCGTAAGCCGGGTACGGGCTTACTTACGCATCTGATTAATAATCCGGCTTACGATTTGAGTAACTCATTTGTTATTGGCGACCGCTACACCGATATACAACTTGCAAAAAATTTAGGATGTAAAGCCATTTATTTTAAAAGTGATTTGCACCCACTTACTCCTGAGCAGGATCAAGACCTACGTAGCACCATTGCGCTTGAAACAAATAGCTGGCAGGAAGTGTATAGTTTTTTAAAATTAGGCCTCCGAAAAGTGAGCCATGCACGAAATACCAACGAAACAAAAATACAAGTAGACATTAACTTGACAGGATCCGGCATTGCCAACATACATACAGGTCTCGGATTTTTTGACCATCTGCTCGAGCAAATTGCGCGTCATGGAAATATTGATCTAGCCATCACCACGATTGGTGATTTACACATAGATGAGCATCACACAATTGAGGATACTGGACTAGCGCTTGGCGAAGCATTTGCTTTGGCGCTGGCCGACAAGCGCGGTATGGAGCGTTATGGCTTTGCACTTCCAATGGATGAGGCAGAAGCAAAAGTACTTATTGATTTTGGTGGTCGAAACTGGTTGGTATGGGACGCTACTTTTAAAAGAGAAAAAATAGGAGAGATGCCTACCGAAATGTTTTTCCATTTCTTTAAATCCTTTTCGGACGCAGCAAAGTGTAATTTAAATATTAGTTGTGCTGGCGATAATGAGCATCATAAAATAGAAGCCATTTTTAAAGCCTTTGCAAAAGCCATTAAAATGGCGGTTAAACGCGATCCATTTTCCAATCACTTACCCTCGACAAAAGGGGTGCTTTAGGTCTAGGCGTGTTTTAGATTTATTGTAAAATGCTCGTGTTGTTGATTTTGTCTAAAATTTTATGGGCCACTTCCATTGCTAAATAGCCATCAATTTCACTTACCACCGTAGGCTTGTTGTTTACAATTGCGTCTACAAAAGAAGTAAGTTCTAGTTTAATAGCGTTAAGTGGTTCGATACTTGGATTTGCAATAGCAATTGTTTTTTTGCCATTTGGCGTTTCAATATCAAAAGAAAATACACCTACATCTTCTGGTTGTTTTAATTTAATAATTTCAGTTTTCTTTTCTAATAAATCTATGCCAATGTATGCGTCTTTTTGGAAGAGTCTTACTTTGCGCATTTTTTTCATTGAAATGCGGCTACTTGTTAAGTTAGCAACACAGCCATTGTTAAATTCAATTCTCACATTGGCAATGTCTGGCGTATCGGTCATAACGGCTACACCACTTGCTGATATTGATTTTACATCCGATTTTACAAGGCTTAAAATAATATCAATATCATGAATCATTAAATCTAAAATCACACTAACCTCGGTGCCTCTTGGATTGAATTGCGCTAGCCTATGCACTTCAATAAACATAGGATTGAGGTTCATTTCTTTTAACGCTAAATAGGCAGGATTAAATCTTTCTACATGACCCACTTGCATTTTCACGCCAGCTTCTCTCACCATGTTCACTAAATCTTTACCTTCTTGTAGGGTATGGGCTAAAGGCTTTTCAACAAATACATGTTTGCCTTTTCGGATAGCCATCATACAAACTTCGTAATGCAAATCGGTGGGTGTGATAACATCGATGATATCACAGGCTTCAATTAATTTTTCTTCATCAGAAAATCTTTTGAGGCCATGTGTGTTAATGACTTCATTGGCGTTGTCATTATTAGGATCAAAAAATCCTATAATTTTTACGCCTTCAATTTCTTTCCAATTTGATATATGAAACTTGCCAAGGTGTCCAACGCCAAAAATCCCTACTTTAAGCATGTATGTATTTATTTGCCGTAAAGGTAGGCAAACGGGGTCCTTTAACTGCCTAGGCGTATTGTATGTGGATATTTTACTTCTTTTTCTTAACGGGCGCCTTTTTAATAGGCGCTTTTTTAGGTGGGGCTTTCTTTGCTACAGGCTTCTTTCCAGATGGAGTTTTCTTCTTAATAGGGGTAGGCTTTTTCTTTTTGCTACTTGATTTTTTACCTTTTTTCGACTTTTTAGATTTACTCGTTGGCTTTTTTTCTAAAGCGTCAATGACAGGAGATGTAGTGGGGTATCTGTAATTTACTAGGTCTACTTTATCAAATATAACGGTCTCTGTTTTTAACTGTTGTGTGGTTAAGTCAATTAATAGTAAAGGATCAAAAGAGTAATCTTTGTAACGCATTTCAAAATGAAGGTGTGGTCCTGTAGAGTGTCCGCTTGTTCCACCAAGTCCAATGTGCTGTCCACTTTTTACGTATTGATTTTCTATAACATCTATTTTGCATAAATGTCCGTAAATCGTTTCCAATCCATTTTTGTGTCTGATAACTATGCAGTTTCCAAAACCTGATTTATTAAATTGTGCATACCTTACAACGCCATCAAATGCAGCCACTATAGTATCTCCAATATTTAAATCTACATCTAAACCATGATGCTGTCTGCCCCATCTTTTTCCGTATTCCGAATTTATTTTGCCATACCAGGTTAATGAAAACCTTTCATCCTTGTTAATCAAAGGCAAATAAATTTCTTCGGGTAAATCATTAAACGCTACACTATCGTATACAAATGTGATAGCATTGACCCAATCTTTTGTATAAACAGAATCATTGGTTAGTAGAGATGTAGTTATGACATTAGCACTATCAACAGGTAAGGCAGGCGTTGATATCCAGGTTTTTTCACTTAAAATAATTGGATTGGGAATGGGGTTATAGTAAATGCTTCTAACCGGCTTTCTGCTTCTTTTTGATTTTCTTTTTTTACTGCTTTTCTTTTTTTTGCTCGTAGGCTTTTTTGAAGTACTTGTCTTTTTTTTGACAGGGGCTTTTTTCTTGGCGGGCGCTTTTTTTGAAGTAGACTTTTTTGCTGGAACAGGTTTTTTCGATTGCGCAAAGCCCTCTGGCGTAATAATGCCTGTTGCTACCAAAATGGTAACAACGGCAATGCACTTACTTAAAAAGGCCTTAAAACGCATTAAATATTAATTAGTTATGTGAACAATGGGTGCCAAGATACTAAAATCTCATAAAAAGGGGGTTAACATGTTAAATTCCTGCTATCTTATTGATATCTAATTAGGGTTACGTTGCCTTGTCTTATAACCGGTTTATTGTTGTAGTCAAATCCTTGTATAATCCAAGTATATGTTTCCATGGGTTGATTAACGCCATTGCTAGTTCCGTCCCAATATTTACTCATATCAGATGTTGAAAATACTTCGTGCCCAAATCGATCATAGATTTTAAAGTATTTGATTACCGTTACACCTACATAAATTGGTTTGAAAATTGCGTTATCTCTATTATTACTTGCAGGTATAAATGCCCGTGGTAAGAATATGTCAGTTCCTGGGAATCCCCAAATTTCTTGCCTATCATTAATCGTACATCCTGCCGAATCAATAATTGTAATCTTATAAATTGTTTTTGGATGTTGTACATTAATGGTAACGCATCTGCTATCAATTGGATTGATGTCGGTGCTTGGTGACCATGTGTATTTGTTACCACCAGGAAGGGCACACAAGCTCTGTGCTATATTGTACTGTAAGTATTTAATCGCGTATACAGAATCTCTTCTTCTATCAATAATTTTTAGCGGAATAGTTATGGAGTCTTGTAAGTATGGACAAAGATTTCCACTTACTAAAAGTTTAACAGGAAACGTTCCAATACGATTATAAATATGAACTGGACTCGTAACACTGCTAAATGAATTATCTCCAAAATCCCATCTCCAAGATCCTACTTTGTCGGCATAGCCAGCAACACTTGAGTCCTTAAAGAAAATAGGCGTTTCAACACAATAGTTAGTGATGCCAAATTTAGCTTTAGGATAACCAATAACTGTTACAGAATCTACAAAGGTAGAAGTCATACAAGAGCTATCTGCTCTAACTGTTAAGCGAACTCCAAATTTTCCAGCAAATTTAAATCGGTGTGTAGGATTAGCTGTGTAATTGAGTGGAATACCATCACCAAAATCCCATGTGTACGATATAAATTTGGTGCTACCATATCCAAGTGTTGATGTATTTACAAATGGTATGGAATCAGTTAAACAAATTTGTTTAGGCATTACAAAAGCTGCTTTTGGTGAGCCGTAAACAATTAATTGTTTGGTTAGTGGAAGTGAAGTACAGCCTTCATTATTTGTTACTGTAAGGGTAATATAATATTTACCAGGCTTATTAAATAAATGCGTTGGACTTTGTGTTGTAGAGCTACTACCATCGCCAAAATTCCAATTCCAATTTCTAATGGTGGTTGGTGCATAGGTAGAAGATAGGTCTGTAAACTTAATCTTAATTGAGTCGATACAACTTAGACTGTCACTCATATTAAATGATGCAATTGGTGCATCAATGAGTAGTGGATAGGTAACCGAATCTTTTAGATTCGGGCAAGCAAGTCCGCTAACGAGTAATTTAACATTGTAGGTTCTTAAATTACTAAATCTATGTGTAGGACTAGCTTGGTTGCTAAAGCTTCCATTATCAAATGTCCATCTCCATGAACCGAGTGTATCTGCAAATCCAGCTTTTGAGGTGTCAATAAAGTTTACCGGACTATTTACACAATTAAACTGATGCGTAAATCCAGCTGAAGGGAATCCAGCAACGGTAATGGTATCATATACGGTAGAAGTGGTACATGAACTATCTGCTTTCACTTTCAAGGATACTACAAATATGCCAGGCTTTGTAAATACATGACTAGGATTCGCGTTTGTATTGATACTAGATCCGTCTCCGAAATTCCATTCTGAAGCAAAGGTTATTGAGCCGTACCCAAGTTGTGTTTTATTCGTGAATCTGATGGTGTCTGTCTGACAAACTTTTTCAGGCATCACAAAAGCTGCTTTTGGCGAACCATAAACAATTAATTGTTTGGTTAGTGGAAGTGAAGTACAGCCTTCATTGTTTGTTACCGTAAGCGTAATATAATATTTACCTGGCTTGTTAAAGAAATGCGTAGGGCTCTGCATTGTAGAGGTTGTTCCGTCTCCAAAATTCCAATTCCAATTTCTTATAGTGGTTGGTGCATAGGTAGAAGAGAAGTCTGTGAATTTAACGGATATTGAATCTATACAACTTAGACTGTCACTCATATTAAATGATGCAATTGGTGCATCAATGAGTAGTGGATAGGTAACCGAATCTTTTAGATTCGGGCAAGCAAGTCCGCTAACGAGTAATTTAACATTGTAGGTTC